>Ga0307375_10000393_pt1 | contig 56904 bp, 59 predicted proteins | sample TR1MG_FD_202531 | JGI IMG/M metagenome (GOLD analysis project Ga0307375, IMG submission 202531) | Soil microbial communities from Risofladan, Vaasa, Finland - TR-1 | ecosystem: Environmental > Terrestrial > Soil > Coastal area > Acid sulfate soil | place: Finland: Risofladan, Vaasa | collected...
CCTCTGGCGTAAATTTTATGGTGGCGCATCCCGCCACGAATAACGTTGCGGAGAGTGTGAGCGAAAGTTTCTTTAGCATGGTTTTGGTGTCTCCCTGTGAAAAGATGCGTACTCGATGCCTAACGTTAAGTTGAGGGGCTGACGCGGGCTGCTTCGCGGCAGTCCCGCTCGAACGTTAGGTTGGGCTTATTTTGCACGTTGCCACCGAACACGAGCAATAGATTTGAACTGGGATATGCCCAGAGAGCCACGCTCGTTTCGAGACTTGGAACCCGGCTTTGTCAGGGCGGAAATTACCGATTCACGCGGCGCTTCGTAAATGACTGTGGCATCGAAGTTGCCATCAAGGAGAACGAGTAGAACGGCATCGAATTCTTTCTTGATGTCGATGGAACCCATGCGCTGTCCGGGTTTGCTACCTTCAAGCACGCACCGACCTTTGATTTGAAGATGGAATACTTTGCCCTCACGGGTTTCGGTGGCATCGTAGCCTGCTTGTCTCGCGGGAGTAAGTGCAACCCCAAGAATGCGAGCAGCTTCATATTCGGCCACCTCTCCGGTTATGCCCAATGGCTTGCCTGTAAGGACGCGATATTTCTGAGCAAGCTTTTTAGCTTCAGCCAAAATTTCGAGTACCGGATCAATTTTCATAGAGAGGCCCAACGTGGAGCTAAGGGGCTGCGCGCTTTTGCGCAGTCCCGCTTGAGCGCAGGGTTATGCATTTGACTTCACCGCTTTGGCAGTGGCAAGAAGCAGGATTGCTGCCGCAACATCGACAAAAGCCCAAGCATCTTTGGGAAGATGCACTTTGATAATAGGATTGAACAACAGCGCCAACAGGCCAAAGACCCAAGGCAGTGTTTTGTGCTTTCGGTCAAACGAGACAAACGCTGCAAAGGCGAAGACACCGCACGCGACCAACCTAAGCAACATATAGTACCCATAGGGCAGTGGAACCGCGCCGACTAAGAGCATGGCTGCGCAGATGTAGATGACTGCCATAGGCATTAGCGTTTAACCAACGAGAAGAGTGAGGCAAGCACACCGGGAATGACCAACAACAAACCCGGAGCCGCGAACAGCGCCGCTAAAGCCCAGTGCCATCCCCAGACATTCATTGCGCCGAAGAACGCACCAATGGTGATGGGCAGCGTGAAACGAAACATCAGCGCAGCAATGAGAGCGCCCCATGCCCAGCCTACGCCAAGACCGTGTTCTATTCCGGCAAAGCCAGCCACAAGCTGCGCGACGCCAAAAACCATGAATGCCAGAAAGCCGACGATTCCAAGGACTGTGCTCATTGTTTTCCTCCATATGCATAACGTAAAAGTGAGGGGCGCGAGCGGCTATGCCGCGAAGCATCCCTCTCGACTGCCGGGTTGGGCGTCACTACTTGCGCTTGCAGGCAATGACCATTGATCTCTCGTTAGTCTTCACAGCCGAACCACCGAAGCTGCCACCGCTGCTGTTGGCGCTGCCGCCAACAGCAGCGAATGACGCATCTTCGCTGCTGCGGTCGAGGATGTCATAGCCAGCCTCTTTACACAGTTCGCCAGCAGCCGAATAGCACTTGTCCCAACCGCGAGCAGTGCCGCTGCAATTAAGGGTGTATCCCTTACGACCATCGGCTGAGTATGTGTCTTTGACGGTGGCACAGGCGCTAAGCAAAACGACAATTGGTACAGCGACTAATAATGGGGGAACGGTCATAGATTTCTCCTTGGTTAGTGTTGCGATTTGAACGAGCTTCATCTTCGTAAATTTACAAGCGCAGATACTGGATTCTTGACGCCCAACGTTCAAATTGAGGGGCTGGCCGATTACAAAACGTGACCGGAGCCCCGAAAGTTCAACAACCGCAGGCCGTGAAGAGAACGCTTATCGGCCAGTCCCTCTCGAATGCAGGGTTAGGTTTTGTTCCTGCACATACAAGAGAAGATTGTCGATTTCCCTTGGGCTGAGCAAGATGTTGTACTTGTTTTCTATGTGTCGTTGTAGCGAGAGACATTTTTCAGCAAACTTCCGATACTCATTGTCCACTGGCGCGCCCGACTTGCCTGCGCGAGGTAATATCCCACCAAGATTTCTTAGCGCCTCAACTGCCCTTGTGTCATAGATATAGAAAAGCTGCGGCACGTGAAAATGAAGATACTTTGAGGCGAGTGATCGCTTTTCGAGACCGCTGATTTTGCTGAACAGTTGAGTGGTTTCATGATGTACCTTCAGCAAGGTGAGCCATGATTCCGCAGATGGGTGGTCATATTTTTTTGCTTCCTGAATCCAACTATCAATTGACGAGCGAGCGACAGCAGGGGCAACCGTCCCAACGTAAAAATTGTCGTTCTCATCCGACTTGTTTCGCCTGCGTTCAATCGCTGCCGCATATGACCTCCCAATCAACCAAATCTTTGCGATGACATCAGCTTCATCGGTGTGTCCTGGCTTTGAACTGCACAACTCATATAAGACGGCATTGCCAATACGCCAAGGCGACGGGGACTTTGCTGATTGGATAGCTGCGGTAAGTGGCATAAAAAACCTAACGTTCAAATTGAGGGGCTGGCCGCCACGAAACGTGACCGGAGCACCAAAAGTTCAAAATCCTACAGGCCGCAAAGAGAACGCATACGGCCAGTCCCTCTCGAATGCAGGGTTAGGCCGATGCCAGAGCATTAATGATCGGCTGCCAATTGTCTTTTCTTGAGCGGTCATCGTCACTGAAAGATACCTCATCAAACCAACGGAAACCAACTTCTTTCTTTGGGGAGCCGTCGCGTTTTGGCTTGCTGATATAAGCGTGATAGACCTGAGCGACACGCTCAGAGAGTACCGGATATTCGTAGATGTAAAATCCAGGCAGGCCGTTGGCCTCAAGGTTGACGAGCACAACGAACAAACCGGGCGGTGCCTGGCCTTTTGATATATCAGTGCCGAGTTTCCAGCCCTGTGTGTTGTGAACTGACCTTGTTTTGACCTGAATGGACACGGAATGTCTGCCATCCGGGTCGGTGGCCACAACATCAAAAAGCGGATTGTTTTTCGGAGTGAGTAGCGCAAGATAGCCGCGCCTGCAAAGCTCCGCGCAGACGTAATATTCGCCTGCTGTGCCTACCAGATTGTTTGTGGAACGTGTGTCCATTTGAAAAATGCCTAACGTTAAATTGAGGGGCAGGCCGCTTCTGGCCTGTCCCTCTCGAATGTTAGGTTAGGGGTTTTGTAATTGAGCGAAACACTTTCTCATAGCATTTTTAAGGATACTTTTAATACCCGATCGATTTGTTTTTGCATATGCACTTTCAACATGCTGTCTTGTTGTTACTTTCTATCTTTGCAGAGGGCGAGCACTTTGCTGATAGCAGGCTCTGCTCCATTTAATGAAAAGCTGGCTGACGATGTATCGTAATCGTAACTTGTAAGCTCAACGATGATTTTTTTCCCGGACATCAATGCCTTTAAAAATTTAGAATCCTTGTCATTCTCATACACATATTCCTTCGATGTCGGATTCATTTTGGTGACAACATAATTATTGCTATCCACCCTATATTTGACGTTATTAGAGATTTCCTTATCGCCAATGTACTTGCCAGCACCGACTTTGACTTCAATTCCGCTAGGGAAACAACGAACGTCGATAAACCCATCCTTGCCATCCTCTTCGGCCATGATTGAAGCAAATGCCGTCTTCTCATCAGTGAATTTATCTGCCGTGGATTCGAATTGCCATTCTTCTCGTTTAGCCCGAAGCTTCTTCAACAACTCGCCTGCCTGCTGCAGGAATTCACGCTCCTCATCGATGGCCTTACCGATGGTTATCCCTTCAGGAATTGGGTCGGCCTTGATGCCGAACATCCCCCCCATTGCACTGCCCATGGTGTGACGCACTACGTATTTGGCAAACAATTCCTTCTCTTCGGATGTCAGCTTCTCTATCTGCGGCTTGATGCTTTCCATCTTGTCTATCGAGGTCGGCACCACGGTGTCAGTGGGTTTTGAACATGCGCCAAGAGCAATGACAAAAATCAGAACAAAGTATCGTTTCATGTGAATTTCCAAATCCTAAAGTTGAGTTACTAAAAAGTTACTTAAACATAGCGACAGAGATAACCCCTAACGTTTGACATAACCGGCTGGCTGGAGGCGGGCAAAGCCCGCTGTAAGCCAGTCCGTGTTGATGGATAGGTTAGCCCTCACGCCGCACCAAGAAAGGAACGAAGCGCCCCGGCACCTGAGGACGAAAATAACCAGGCGAGGGCGCTGCAATTGAGAACGACGGTGGCCCAAAACACAATTTGAAAAGACTGCTTCTTGGATTTGTGACGGAGCAGCTTTTGAGCAGCTAAAGCGCCGGGCCAGCCGCCGACTAACGCGAAGAGGTGTAAGGTACTTTCTTGAGTGCGCCATTGGTCCTTTCTTGCGGCGGACTTATCAAATGCATAGGCAAGGAATGCAACGGCACTGCCAACGAGATAGAGCCATAAGACAGCAAACGGCAACTTGCCGACAAAGGCAGACGCCGCTACAAAGACGAGAAAGGTGGCGGCCAATATGAGGGAGGTATTGCGCCGCTCAGGTGAAATGTTTGACGGTGCACGCTCACCGACGAATGCGACATTCTCAGCTTGCGCTCGACCCTTGGCATCGACCTTGAGTTCATAGGTCACGATTTCATCTCCGACGGGCCTTTTCTGCCGGTTCGCAAACGACTTGATGTGAACGAAGACCTGATTCCCGCCCCCATTTGGGTTTATGAATCCAAAGCCGTTGTCATCTTTCCAGTTTGTTATTTTTCCCTGATAGCGCATAGAAATTTTCGCAAGGGCTAACGTGAAGTAGACATCCTATTTGACGCAAGATATTGCGTCAAACGTTTGTCCATTTGTTTGTATGATTGTATTATTATCGTGATTTCATTATGTTGCATAAATTTAGCGCATCCTAAAATAAATGCCAACAGTCTCAGAATATTCGCAGCCATCTGCGCCCAAATTGCTTGATCAGGTAAGGGGAAAAATTCGCCTCAAGCATTACAGTATCCGTACCGAGCAGGCTTATGTAGACTGGATTAAACGATTTATTTGTCATTTTGGCAAGCGGCATCCACGAGAGCTGGGCGCGGCGGAGGTGGCGCAATTTTTAACGCACCTGGCGGTTCATGGAAAAGTCGCTGCATCGACGCAGAATCAGGCTAAAAGCGCGCTGCTGTTTCTCTACAAGGAAGTGTTGGCGGCGGAGCTTCCCTGGCTCGATAACGTGGAGCGCGCCAAAGCGCCCAAGCGCTTGCCGGTGGTGTTGAATCGCGAGGAGGTGCAGGCGGTTTTATCCCGGCTTTCCGGTACGCACTGGCTGATTGCGAGCTTGTTGTATGGTTCGGGAATGCGCATTATGGAGTGTCTGCGGTTGCGGGTGAAAGATGTCGATTTTAAGCGCCGTGAAATTTTAATCCGTGACGGCAAAGGCTTTAAAGACCGTGTGACAATGCTGCCTGCGTCGCTGGAAGCGACGTTGAAAGCGCACTTGGCCAAGGTGCATGTGCTGCATGAGGACGATTTGCAGAAGGGATTCGGTGCGGTGTATTTGCCTTATGCTTTGGAGCGAAAATATCCGAATGCCGGGAGGGAATGGGCGTGGCAATACGTTTTCCCCTCTGCCCGGTTATCGACCGATCCGCGCAGCGATGAGACGCGCCGCCACCATGTGCAGGAGCAGGCCGTGCAGCGCGCTGTCAAGCAGGCGGTGCGCGATGCGGGCCTGACCAAGCCTGCCACGCCGCACACTTTTCGCCATTCGTTTGCCACGCATTTGCTGGAAGGCGGTTACGATATCCGCACCGTTCAGGAGTTGCTCGGACATTCCGATGTCAGCACGACCATGATTTATACCCATGTCTTGAATCGCGGCGGCAAGGGCGTGACCAGCCCGCTGGACATGGCGTAGCCGATGACGAAACGCGCCGCCCCCTTTTTCACCCAACTGCCGATCCAGATGGCTCTTGCCCTGATGCTCGGGGCGGTCACCGTTTCCGGTTTTGCGCCGGATTATTTTGCCTTGCTGCCGCTGCTCACGCTGGCGGCGCTGTTCCTGCTCTGGTCGCGCGCTTCTTCGCCCCGCGCGGCGGCCTACACCGGCTTCGCTTTCGGGCTGGGCTTCTTCGGTGCCGGGGTTAGCTGGGTTTACGTCAGCATTCACGAGTTCGGCGGCATGCCCGCTTCTCTTGCGGTGGTGGCGACCTTTCTGTTCTGTTCCGTTCTTGCGCTGTTTCCTGCCGCCGTGGGAATGTTGCAGGCCGGCCCCGGCGGCTTGAGCAAGCGGCGCGCCTTGTTGTTGATCCCCGCGCTGTGGGTGCTGGCGGAGTGGGTGAAGGGCTGGCTCTTTACCGGTTTTCCGTGGCTGGGGCTGGGCTACTCGCAGGCCGCGACGAGTCCGCTGGCGGGCTTTGCGCCGCTGCTCGGCGTGTACGGGGTGTCGCTGGTTTCGGCAATCTGCGCCGGTGCGTTGGCGCTGCTGGCGGATGCCGGGTCGGGCAAGCGTGGCAAGGCGGCCATGGTTTTTCCGGCGGCGCTGATTATGGCGCTGGTGGCGGCGGGGTTTGCGCTGAAGCAGGTCGAATGGGTCAAGCCGTTCGGTGCGCCGGTCACGGTCAGTCTGTTGCAGGGCAATATTCCGCAAGAGATGAAGTGGCGCGAGGATAAGGCGCAGAGCACGTTGCGCACCTACATGGCGATGACGCTGGCAAGCACCGGGCGGCTGACCGTGCTGCCGGAAACCGCGCTGCCGATGTTCCTGCATAATTTGCCGCTGTCTTATCTGGAAATGCTGGCGGATCATGCGCGCGACCTGAACGGGGATGTCCTGGTCGGCGTGCCGGAGTATGCCGAAAGCCGGGATTATTACAACAGCGTGCTGAGCATCGGCAGCGGGCCGTTGCAGACTTACCGCAAATACCATCTGGTGCCGTTCGGCGAATTCATCCCGTTCAAGCCGTTGTTCGGCTGGATCGTCAAGGTGCTGCACATTCCGTTGTCTGATTTTACCCGTGGCGCGGCGGTGCAGCCGCCGCTGCGGTCCGCCGGGCAGAAGATCGCGATGGCGGTGTGTTACGAGGACGTGTTCGGCGAAGAGCTGATCCGCCAGTTGCCGGAGGCCACCCTGTTGGTCAACGTCAGCAACGACGCATGGTTCGGCGATACGGTCGCGCCCTGGCAGCACCTGCAGATTTCCCAGATGCGCGCGCTCGAAACCGGGCGCTACATGCTGCGCGCCACCAATACCGGCATTACCGCCATCGTCGATCAGCATGGCGAAGTGGTGAAGCGCGCGCGCGAATTCGCCGCCACCCGGCTGGAGGGTGAGGCGCAGGGCTTTACCGGGGCGACGCCTTATGTGCGGTGGGGGAACTGGCCGATGCTCGGGCTGGTCGCGTTGCTGCTCGCCGCCAACTGGCTGGCGGGGAAAATCATGGCCGCATGGGACGGGAAAAAGCCGGGGCATCGTGGCGGATGAGCGGCTGGCATTGCTACATTCTGGAATGCGCCGACGGCACGCTTTACACCGGCATCACCAACGACCTGGAAAAGCGTCTGGCGGCACACAACAGCGGCACCGCATCGAAATACACGCGCAGCCGCTTGCCGGTAAAGCCGGTGTTTACTGAAGCGCAGCCCGACCGTTCCGCCGCCAGTCGGCGCGAGCTGGAGATCAAGCGCCTGCCGCGCAGCGCAAAGCTGGCCTTGATGCAGGCGCGCTGAAAAGGGGCGGCGCACCCCTTTTTTATTTGAGCCAGGGTTTTTCCCCGCCCTGAAAAGAAGTAAAATCAATCCCTTTCAAAATCGTTCAACGAAATAATGCTGACCTTCCAGGATATCATCCTCAAGCTCCAGAACTACTGGGCCGAGCGCGGCTGTGCCCTGCTCCAGCCTTACGACATGGAAGTGGGCGCGGGCACCAGCCACACCGCCACCTTCCTGCGCGCGATCGGCCCGGAGCCGTGGCGCGCCGCCTACGTTCAGCCTTCGCGCCGCCCCAAGGACGGCCGCTATGGCGACAACCCCAACCGTCTCCAGCACTACTACCAGTTCCAGGTGGTACTGAAGCCCGCCCCGGAAAACATCCTGGAACTGTACCTCGGTTCGCTCGAAGCGCTCGGTTTCGACCTGAAGAAAAACGATATCCGCTTCGTCGAGGACGACTGGGAGAACCCCACCCTCGGCGCCTGGGGCTTGGGCTGGGAGGTGTGGCTGAACGGCATGGAAGTGACCCAGTTCACCTATTTCCAGCAGGTCGGCGGCATCGACTGCAAGCCGATCACCGGCGAGATCACCTACGGCCTGGAACGGCTGGCGATGTATTTGCAGGGCGTTGAGAACGTGTTCGACCTGACTTGGACCAAGGGCCTCAGCTACCGCGATGTCTACCACCAGAACGAGGTGGAGCAATCGACCTATAACTTCGAGCACAGCGATGTCGAATTCCTGCTCACCGCCTTTAACGCCCACGAGAAGCAGGCCAAAGCTCTGATGGAAAACCAGCTTGCCCTGCCGGCTTACGAACAGGTGCTGAAAACCGCCCACACCTTCAACCTGCTGGATGCGCGCGGTGCCATTTCGGTGACCGAGCGCGCCGCCTATATCGGCCGCATCCGCAATCTGGCGCGTAGCGTCGCCCAGAGCTATCTGGACAGCCGCGCCCGGCTCGGCTTTCCGATGGCGCCCAGGGAGTGGGCTGCCGAAGTGCTGGAACAGATCGAGAAAAAGGCGGCGGCATGAGCAGGAAGCAGGGGCCCCGTGTAGCGGGGATGCGACCGGCCGCGATTGCTGCCGGCCACCGACGTGATGTGGTGAAATCTGGAATGGTAGTTGATGAGGTGGCGGCATGAGTACGAAAAATCTGCTGGTCGAACTGTTCGTCGAAGAGCTGCCGCCCAAGGCGCTGAAGAAGCTGGGCGAGGCTTTTGCCGCCGCCATCTCGGATTCTCTCAAGGCGCAGGGGCTGGCCACTGTCGATGCCGCCGTGACGCCTTATGCCTCGCCGCGCCGTCTGGCGGTGCATGTCGCGGATGTGGCCGCCCAGGCTGCGGACAAGCCGGTGTCGCACAAGCTGATGCCGGTGAACGTCGGGCTGGGCGCCGATGGCAAAGCCACGCCCGCGCTGCTGAAAAGGCTTGCCGCGCTGGGGCTGGATGAGTCTATGGTGCCGGACCTCAAGCGCGCCACCGACGGCAAGAGCGAAGCGCTGTTTTACGACAGCGTGGTCAAGGGGGCGACCTTGGCGGAAGGCTTGCAGAAGGCGCTGGACGAGGCGCTGACCAAGCTGCCCATCCCCAAGGTGATGGCCTACCAGTTGCATGAAAACTGCGAACAACCCGGCTGGAGCACGGTCAACTTCGTGCGCCCGGTGCATGGCCTGGTAGCCCTGCATGGTGCCGAGGTGGTGCCGGTTTCCGTGCTCGGTCTGAGCGCCGGACGCACCACCCAGGGCCACCGCTTCGAGGCAATGGTCAGCCCGGTCAGTCTCAAGGATGCCGACAGCTATGCGGCACAGATGGAAAACGAGGGCGCGGTGATCGCCAGCTTCGAGGCGCGTCGCGCCGACATCGCGCGCCAGCTTGATGATGCGGCGGCGAAAATCGGCGGCGGCGTGAGGCCGGTGGAGGACGATGCCCTGCTGGACGAGGTCACCGGCCTGGTGGAGCGCCCCAACGTGCTGGTCGGCTGCTTCGGCCAGGAGTTTCTCGAAGTGCCGCAGGAATGCCTGATCCTGACCATGAAGGCGAACCAGAAATATTTCCCATTGCTGGATACGGCCGGCAAGCTGACCAACCGGTTCCTGATCGTGTCCAACATCCGCCCGTCCGACCCGAGCGCGGTGATCGGCGGTAACGAGCGGGTGGTGCGTCCGCGCCTGGCGGACGCCAAGTTCTTCTTCGACCAGGATCGCAAGAAGACGCTCGAATCGCGCGTGGCGAAGCTGGGCAACGTGGTTTATCACAACAAGCTCGGTACCCAGCTCGAACGGGTCAGGCGCGTCAGCAAGCTGGCCGGCGAGATTGCCCGCCACCTCAACGCCAGCGCCGAACTGGCCGAGCGTGCGGCGACCCTCGCCAAAGCCGACCTGCTCACCGACATGGTGGGCGAGTTCCCCGAGCTGCAGGGCATCATGGGCCAGTACTATGCGCGGCATGACGGCGAGCGCGAGGAAGTGGCGCGTGCCATCGAGCAGCATTACTGGCCGCGTTTCGCCGGCGATGCGCTGCCGCAGGACAACATCGGCGCGGCGGCGGCGCTGGCCGACAAGCTGGATACCCTGATCGGCATTTACGGCATCGGTCTGGTGCCGACCGGCGACAAGGACCCTTTCGGCCTGCGTCGCCACGCTCTGGGCGTGTTGCGCATCCTGGCCGAGATGAAGTTGCCGCTGGACCTGCTGCAATTGCTGCAGCAGACTCGCGCGCTGTTCCCGGCAGAAATGCTGGCGGACAGCGTGGCGGTGGATGTTCACGGTTTCATGCTGGAGCGGCTGAAAGGTTATCTGCGCGACAAGGGTTTTGCGCCGGACGAAATCGACGCCGTGGTAAGTCAGGCGCCGACCCGCATCGACCTGGTCATGCCGCGCCTGGAGGCGGTGCGCGCCTTCGGGAAACTGCCGGAAGCGGAGGCGCTGGCGGCGGCTAACAAGCGCATCCAGAATATCCTCAAAAAGGCCGGGGAGATACCGGCGGGCGAGCCCGATCCGGCATTGATGTCCGAAGCGGCGGAAAAGGCGCTGTTCGCGGCGGTGAACCAACTGGCTCCGGGGGTGGTCTCATCGGTGAGCAACGGCGGCTATACTGAAGCATTGACCGCTCTTGCAGGGGTGCGCGCCGAGGTGGATACTTTCTTCGACAAGGTGATGGTGATGGCGGAAGAACCCTCGCTGCGCAACAATCGCCTGGCCTTGCTCAGGAATCTGGGCAAGCTGATGAACCAGGTGGCGGATATTTCGAAACTGGCGGCCTGACGGGAAAAGCATATGCCCATGACCAAATTGATCATCCTCGACCGCGACGGCGTGGTGAACTACGACAGCGATCAGTTCATCAAGAGTCCGGAGGAATGGGAGCCCATTCCCGGCAGTCTGGAGGCAATCGCGCGTCTGAACCAGGCCGGATTCAAGGTGGTGCTGGCGACCAATCAGTCCGGCGTCGGCCGCGGCCTGTTCGACATGGCCATGCTGAATACGATCCACGACAAGATGCACAAGGTGCTGGGCCTGGCCGGCGCACGCATCGACGCGCTGTTTTTCTGCCCCCACGCCGCCGATTCCGATTGCGGCTGCCGCAAGCCCAAGCCCGGCATGTTCCGGGAAATCGGCGTGCGTTTCAACGTGAGTCTCGATGGTGTGCCCTGCATCGGCGACAGCCTGCGCGACCTGCAGGCCGCAGCCGAAGCGGGTGCCCAGCCGATTCTGGTGCTCACCGGCAAAGGCAGGCAGACAAGGGAGAAGGGCGGGCTGCCCGAAGACACGCTGGTCTTCGATGACCTCAGCGAAGCCGTCAAATACGTCATTCAGAAGAGTGCATGATCTGGTTTCGCTCTTTCATCTTCGCCCTGGGGATGTGGGTTTTCACCCCGCTGTATTTCTTCGTCGCTTTCTTTTTCCTGCCTTTTAACGCCATCACCCGCTATCGCGCGATCGCGCCGTGGGCGCGCATCATGCTGCGCTGGCTCGTCCTGACTTGCGGGCTGACCTTTCGTGTGGTGGGCCGGGAGAATATTCCGCAGTCCCAGGCCATCGTCCTGTCCAAGCACCAGTCGGCGTGGGAAACCCTGGCATTCCAGGAACTCCTGCCGCCGCTGGTATGGGTGCTTAAACGGGAGCTGCTGCGCATTCCTTTTTTCGGCTGGGCTCTGGCGATGGCCAGCCCGATTGCGATTGACCGTGGTGCCGGTCGGGCCGCATTGAAACAGATTATCGAGCAGGGCAAGGACCGTCTGGCGAAAGGTTTCTGGGTCGTGGTTTTTCCCGAGGGCACCCGCGTCAGGCCGGGCGAGAAGGGCAAATACAACATCGGCGGCGCCTGGCTCGCCACCCATGCCGGCGTCCCTGTTTTGCCGGTGGCGCACAACGCGGGCGAATACTGGGGCAAGAACGGTTTTCTCAAACGCCCCGGCGTGATCACCATCAGTTTCGGTCCGTTGATCGAGTCCAAAGGCATCAAGGCCGACGAACTGAACGCCCGGGCGGAAGCCTGGATCGAGGGCGAAATGGCGCGCATCGCCGCCGCGAAGGCCTGAACATGGGTTTTCTCAGCAAACCTCGTGCCGCCGTTGAAACCCGCACCATCCAGCTCGACGGCCAGGACGTCTCCTATCTGCTGAAGCGCAGCCCGAAACGCCGCACCATCGGCATGCGCATCGACCATCGCGGCCTGACCGTGAACGCTCCGCAGCGAGCCGCTTACAATCATCTGGAGAAGGTGTTGCAAGAGCGCTCCGGCTGGCTGCTGGACAAGCTGCGCGAATGGCAGGCGAGCCAGCCCGAGCCGATGGGTTTTTGTCATGGCGAGACGCTGCTTTTTCTGGGCAGCGAGATCAGGCTGTGCCTGATGGCAGGCGGGCTGCGGGCAAAGCCGCTGCTGTCGGAAGACGACACCCTGACCGTGAAGCTGCCGGACATCGCAGATGCGGCGGCAGTCAGGCGCAAGCTGGAGCAGTGGTACCGCGCCGAGGCGCGTCGCCATTTTATCCAGCGGCTGGAGCATTATGCGGGCCGCATGGGTCTTGCGCTGTCGAGCCTCGCCTTGTCCAACGCGCGCTCCCGTTGGGGTAGCTGCAATTCTCGCGGCGAAATCCGCCTCAGTTGGCGCTTGATCCAGGCTCCGATCAGCCAGATCGACTACGTGGTCGTGCATGAGCTGGCCCATATCCGGGAGCTCAACCATTCACCCCGTTTCTGGGCCATCGTCGAGGAAACCCTGCCCCGCTACGAGGCGGCCCACCAGGCGCTCAAGGCCGGCGGGGAACGGTATCATCGATTCTGAGAGGAATAACCATGAGAATTCTGCACACCATGATCCGCGTCGGCGACCTGGATAAATCCATCGCCTTCTACACCGAAGTGCTGGGCATGAAGCTGTTGCGGCGCAAGGATTATCCGGACGGCAAGTACACACTCGCCTTCGTCGGCTACGGCGAGGAATCGGAAGGGGCGGTGATCGAGCTCACCTATAACTGGGGCGTATCCAGCTACGAGCTGGGCACGGGCTACGGCCATGTCGCCATCCAGGTGGACGACATCCGCAAGGCCTGCGCGGAGGTGGCGGCCAAGGGCGGCAAGGTGACGTACGGCCCGGCACTGCATGGCGGGGCGACGTGGATTGCCTTCGTCGAAGACCCGGACGGGTACAAGATCGAGTTTATCGAGCGGTAGGCAATTTGCGGAGGGTGGGCGCGTTATCGTTTGGCGGAGGGCATCGAAGCCATCTTACTCGTTGGTTTGACATTTGTTTAATGGATTGTCTTGCAATCCAGCACCGCATGGACTAAGGGTTAGCTAACCAATTCCAGGAGATTTCCGTGCACCTTGTCAATATACACGAGGCCAAAACCCAGCTTTCCAAACTGCTCGAACAAGTGCAAGCCGGAGAGGATGTGGTTATTGCAAAGGCGGGTGCGCCCATCGTCCGCCTGATTCCCTATGCGCCACCCAGCCGCAGGATCGCGCCGCCCGGCTCGATGGAGGGCGAAGGCTGGATCGCCGACGATTTCGATGAGCCAATCGACGAACTGTTCAACTGCCTGAAAGACCATGCCGAATGAGGTTGTTGCTCGATACCCATCTGGCAGTCTGGCGGCTGATTCGCGGTCAGCGTGTCCCGGCCGAAGCGCGCGAACTGGTCGAAAATGCGGCTGATCCGGTAGCAATCAGTCGCGCGTCGCTATGGGAAATGGCGATCAAGATTTCCACCGGCAAGCTGGAAATCGACTTGCCACGATTCGTCAAAATGGCCGAAGCTGCCGGCTTCGAATGGCTGGACATCAAGCGAACATCTATTGGCCGTTGCCGTCCTGCCGCTTTTCGACGATTATCGCGACCCGTTTGACCGCCTGCTGGTGGCGCAAAGCCAGACGGAACCGCTGGTGTTGTTGACGAGCGATGCCAAGCTGGGGCGGTACGGGGCGACTGTGCGGGTGGTTTGATTCGCGTTTGGTGTAATGTAGGGCACTAATAAGCGAAGCGCATTGCACCGGATGTTTTCTTTGGCGCAATAATGATTGCGCCTTACGAACTGTTCACAACGTTTGCCAGGAATGACACAGAATGAAAGGACGTAAGGGGCGTGCAGGACTGAAAGGGCAACTCGTCGAGAAGAGCGTTGATGCCTATGTGCTCGCACTCGAAACGATCAACAGGCTGTCTATAAAGTAACCAGCTCGCCGGGCTGCCCCCGGCATCTAAATATCTGCGCGAAGCGCACGAATGAGTGTTGCGCTCCCTTTTGCCAAGGGTAGGCTGAATGGATGTAATGGTTTTCGATTTGTTCGGGGAGGCGGTCGAATGCAAGCGCGAAGCATACCACCAAGCCTCGAATGAGTTGGGCGGTATGCTTCAACAAGGGGAAAGTTGCGGTTTTACTTGGACTTACTCTGCTTGACGTAGAAATAAAGCAACCATCCAGACACTACAATGACGGTGAGGGAGATGGTCGCGACGGTCATAATGCCGGTAGTTGAACCGAATAGAACTTTTAACATGACTTCCTCCAGTTGGAATGGAAAGGGTGCCGCCCCTGATTGAGGACATGCAGGTCTCATTATAGGCAGCAAATCGGTCGTTTGAAAACACTATTTTGCGTTCGATATTAACTAATGTTTGAATCCGCAAATTCATTGGCCTGAGGTCAACCTGCTGCAGTGAATAGCAAAATTTCATGACAGACGAGTCGCTGTCGAGATCTTTGTTCAGGTGGTTAGAACGGTGACGGGCTTTGAGTGCGCAACGCACAAAACCACAACCCACGAGGCCAGAATCTAAACCTTGCAGTAATTGGCGATCGCCACAAACTCCGCCACCCCCAGATTCTCCGCCCGCAACCCGGGATCAATCCCCAGCGCTGTGAATCCGGCATTATCCAGATAGGCTTTCAAGGTATTGCGCAAGACTTTGCGCCGCTGGCCGAAGGCGGCGGTGACGATGGCGCCGAACAGGGCTTCGTCCCTGGCCGGATGCGGCAATTCGGCATAGGGGATCATGCGCACGATGGCGGACTCGACTTTGGGTGCCGGCTGGAAGGCGTCCGGCGGTACGATGAATTGCAGCTCCATGGCATAGCGGTATTGCAGCATCACCGACAGCCTGCCGTATTCCGGCATGGAGGGCGCGGCCACCATGCGTTCCACCACTTCCTTTTGCAGCATGAAGTGCATGTCGATGATGTTGCCGACGTATTCGCTGAGGTGGAACAGGATGGGCGTGGAGATGTTGTAGGGCAGGTTGCCGATTACCCGGATGCGCTCGCCCAGCGTGGAAAAATCGAATTTCAGCGCATCGCCGGCGTGGATGGTCAGCTTCGATTTCGGGTAGTTGTTTTCCAGCCGGGCGATGATGTCGCGGTCGATTTCCACCACATGGAGGTGGGGCAGGATTTTGAGCAGGGGGTCGGTGAGCGCACCCAGGCCCGGCCCGATTTCCACCATGACATCGCCCGGCTTGGGGTTGATGGCGCGGACGATGGACTGGATCACGCCCTGGTCGGTGAGGAAGTTCTGGCCGAAGCGTTTTCTGGGGATGTGGTTCATTATCGGTGATGAGTAATAACTAATGAGTAATGAGCGAGGTCAAAAGCAACACCACAGCCGATTTTACTCCTTACCCCTGACTCATTACTCATCACTGTTATGCGCCATTTCCAGCGCCAGCTCAATCGCTGCCGTCAGGCTGCCACTCTCGATCTGGCCGGTACCGGCCAGCGCCAGCGCGGTGCCGTGGTCGACCGAGGTGCGGATGATCGGCATGCCCAGCGTGACATTGACGCCGCCGCCGAAGCTGGCGTATTTCAGTACCGGCAGCCCCTGGTCGTGGTACATGGCGAACTGGCAGTCGGAGCCTGTCAGTTGCTGCCGCGTGAACAGGGTGTCGGCGGGCAGTGGCCCGACCAGGTTCATGCCTTCGCGGCGCAGCGCGTCCAATGCCGGCGCGATGACGTCGATTTCCTCGCGCCCCAGATGGCCGGATTCGCCGGCGTGGGGGTTGAGCCCCGCCACCAGAATGCGCGGGTTTTTCAGCCCGAAGCGTTGTTGCAGGTCGCGGTGCAGGATGCGGAGGGTTTGTTCCAGGCCTGACCGGGTGATAGCCGCCGGGATGTCCTTGAGCGGCAGGTGGGTGGTGGCGAGCGCGACGCGCAGCCCGCCGCCGACCAGCATCATCACGACTTGCGGCGTATGGGTCAGTTCGGCAAGGAATTCGGTGTGGCCGGTGAAGGGGATGCCGGCATCGTTGATGACGCCCTTGTGCACCGGGGCGGTGACCATGGCGCCGAAGGTGCCGTCGAGGCAGCCCCGTGCGGCCAGCGACAAGGTATCAAGCACATAGCGGCTGTTGGCGGGATTGAGTTCGCCGGCAACGGCGGGTTGGGCCAGGTTGCAGTGCACCACTTCGAGGATGCCGGGCTCGTCCGGCGCGGCGGCGGATGGAGAAAAGTCAACGAGTTCGAGAGGCAGACCGAGTTGGCGGGCGCGGGCGGATAGCAGGGCGCGGTCGGCGATGGCGACGATGCGCGTTTCGCGCGTCTTCTGCGCCAGCAGCACGCACAAATCCGGGCCGATGCCGGCTGGTTCGCCTGCGGTAAGGGCTATTGCTTGGAGTTTGCGTGCTGGGTTCAGAGGCTTTTTGTCAGTGTTCAGAGCTTGTCTTCCAGCCGGTATTCGACGAACGCCTGGTCGCGTAGTTGGCGCAGCCAGTTCTCATAGGCTTCGTCGGCCTTTCTGGCGCGGATTTCCTGGCGTGCCATGAGGGCCTGCCGCTCCTTGCTGACATCTTCGGTACGGCGCCCCAGTACCTGAATCAGGTGCCAGCCGAAGGATGACTTGACGGGTGCGCTGATTTCCCCCGGCTTGAGGGCATCCATGGCATGTTCGAATTCCGGTACGGTTTCGCCGGGAGAAAGCCATCCGAGGTCGCCGCCTTTCGAGGCAGAGCCATCCTCGGAGTGAAGTCGTGCCAGTTCGGCGAAATCGGCTTTGTTGTCGAGCCGTTCCTTAAGCTGCATCAGGCGGTTCCTGGCATCTGCTTCCGAGACGATTTCGCTGGTTTTTATCAGGATGTGGCGTGCATGGGTTTGCTGTACGACCATCGCCCCTCCCTTGCTGCGTTTATCGAGCAGCTTGAGGATGTGGAAGCCGTTCGGGCTGCGCAGTACGCCACTGATTTCACCCGGTTTCAAAGTGCTGACGGCGTCCAGAAACAGGCTGGGCAGGCGGCCGGCGGAACGCCAGCCCAGCACGCCGCCTTGCAGTCCGTCCGGGGCATCGGAATAGCTTGCGGCTACCTGCGAAAAATCCGCCTTGCTTAATTCGGACAGCGCTTTTTCGGCGCGCGCGCGTCTGTTCTGAACCTGCTCGGGGCTGGCTTGCTCCGGCACGCGGATCAGGATGTGCGCCAGGTTGAACTCGTCTTCTCCACCCGGTTGGGCAGCGTGGCTGGCGAGAAAGTTTTCGACTTCGCTATCGCTGACGGTGATGCGGTTTTCGACTTCGCGTTCGCGCAATCGGCCAAGGATGATTTCGTCGCGAATTTCTTCGCGGAACTTGGCAAAACTGACGCCGTCTTTTTCCAGCGCATTGCGGAAGGCGTCCAGAGACATGTTATTTCCCTGGGCGATGCGCTGTAAGGTTTTGTCGAGTTGCAAATCGTCGACGCGGATGCCGGTTTCCTTGGCGAACTGCAGTTGCACCCGGTCGGTGATCATGCGCTCCAGCACCTGCTTCTCCAGCACTTCCTGCGGCGGCAACTGGGTTCCCTGCTTGCGCAGTTGCTGCATGACGATGCGCATCCGGTCATTGAGATCGAACTGGGTGATGACATCATTGTTGACTACGGCAACGATGCGGTCTACCAGTTGGATCGGGGCAGAAGGCTGCGCAGGGTCGCTTCCGGCGGCGTGAGCGCCGATCATGAGCAAGGCCAGACAAGCCCCCAGAAGGGCGGTGTTAACGTGTTTCAGGCAAGTTGTTTTCATAGGGAATATTGGTGATTTTGGTATAGCCAAAGATGTTATGTTTGAGCACATCCAGCGGATTGGATCCGATCGAGCTGATACCGTTCAATTCCAGCTGGAAGAAAATCGAGTTGACCCGTTCCGAAGTAGTGGTGGGCAGGCTCTGCAAAACAGCCCGGAATGACCAGCATCCGGTATTGTATTCGAGTCCGGCCAGGCTATCCAGAAGCTTCTTGTCCAGAATCGAATAGTTCCATCTGGCCAATCCGGTCCAGCCGCCAATCAAAGGCCACTGGGCGGAGGTGTCGATCAATTTGAGGCCGACCGGGGTAGTAAGGGTTGTCGGGATGTAGCGGTAGCTGGCGGAAAGAGCCTTGCCTGGCGCGGGCAGGTAGCGACTGGTGATTGTAAAGTTGCTGGTTTGTTTCAGTTCCGGGTCGTATTGCAAGAAACTGTCGAGTGCCAGCGCTTTCGTGATTTGTCCGCCTACCGAAGCCAGCATGTCTGAGTATTTCCTGTCAGGCGGCACTCCGCCAGGCAGGGTGACTTTGGGCAGGCTCAAATAGTAACGTTGCGCCACCGTGCCGCGCAGGCGCTCTCGCCCGCCTGGATCCAGAAAGCGGGATGTGACACCTAATGTGATCTGGTTGGCGTCGCTGATCCTGTCGTTACCGGAGAACCGGTTTTCGCTGAAAATCTGCGGAATGCCGAACCCGATGTCGCCGGTGTCAAATACGGGGATATTGCTTTGGTCGCGATAAGGAACGCGCAAATAGTACAACCGGGGCTCCAGCGTTTGCTGATAGTCCTGGTCGAAAATTTTCATTTTTCGGTCGAAGTACAGGCCGCTGTCGACGCTGAAAATTGGTAGGGAACGGCTGACATTGGGTTGCGCGGTGGTGTTGTTGTCGTCGTCGAAAGAATAGCGTGTGCTGTGTAGCCCGATTTTTGGAGTGACATAGCCGTAAAGTCGGGTCAGGGGCAGGCTGACGCTGGGGTAAAGGGTGAAGCGCTTGCCGCTAAGCAGGTTGGGGTGGGTAAAGTCCACAATTTCACTGTTCAGCGCCAGGTTTGTTTTCTGGAGGCTGTTGCTGCTTAGTTTGACCTGCTCTGCCCCGTTCAGCACCAACTGATTTCTGCGGTAGGGCGCGACGATGGGGGCGAGAGGATCCTGCAGGGTCTGGAAGCTTTGCGAGCGTGCCGAGAACATCCAGCCGCTAGCCGAATAGGAAAGCAGGGCGTCGCGTAGCAGGTTGGTCTGGGACGTGACGCTGGTTTGGGTGCTCAGATCGCGGAAATAATTGTCGTCGGATACCCGTTCCAGGTCGAGCGATCCGTTCCAGCCCCTGCCCAGGTATTGCCGGTGGTGCAGCGACATGAAATCGCGGTTTATGCCGGCGACCCGGTCGTTGGGCAGCACTTCCAGGTTGGCAATTCCGGAGTAGGTCGGGTCCAGGTAACGAAATTCACTTTTTATCTGTATGCCGCGCTTGGTTATGAGCCGTGGCGTGATGGTGGCATCTCGGTTTGGTGCGATATTCCAGTAATAGGGCAGCGAAAATTCAGCGCCGCTGTTGCCGGTGCTGCCGTAAGTGGGGGTGAGGAAACCCGATTTGCGGTCGCTGTTGAGGGTGAAGTTCATCCACGGCGTGTAGAGAAACGGCACGTCCATGAATTCGATGTAGGCATTGCGCGCCGTTCCGACTTGGGCGGTGCGGTCGATTTCAAGGTTGTTGGCGTGAATGAACCAGTCGTCCGAACCGGCCTGGCAGGTCGTGTAGCGGGCATCTTCCAGCCGGTACTTGTTCTCGCCTTCGAATAGCAGCATTTTCGCATCGCCGCGGCCGGGGGGGATCTGCTGGTTCATCTGAAACACCGGCTGTTGCATGAATCCTTCCTTCTTTTCCATCTGCAACTTGAGCTCCGGCCCTTCGGTGATGTCTCCTTTTTGATCGATGCGCACGTTGCCCAAGGCATGCAGTTCATCCTCGGGCTTGTCGTAGCGCAGCCGGTCGGCGGTGATGACCTGGCCCCATTGGCGCAATTCGGCTTCGTCGATGGCCTCGGTCTCTGCATCCTGATGCCCCTGGATGAGCATTGCGCTGATAAAAATCGGAGTGGATTGCGTGCCGGGGGGCGGCGTGACCGTGATGTTCCTGCTTGGTTTCAGGGATAGCGAGGAGGCTTCCGCCCCCTGTTGTGGAACAGGCTTCGCTTCGTCGTGGCCGCTGGTTGCGGCGATTGTTTTCTTCTCCGGTTTTTCATCGCCCTGGCGTTGCTGTACGGGGGGTGCCGCAGGGGCGGAATGGGTTTCGAGAGGGAATGCCGTCGCTTGCGGATGGGCTGTTTCGCCTTTCGTATCGGGGGCTGCGGCGCCATTTTTCGGGGTCGGCTCGGCCTTGGGCCGGGTGACATCCAACGGTCTGGGCGCGGGCGGCAGCAGCAGGTCGGGATCGACTCGCAGCAGAGGCATGTTCTGCGCAGCCTGCACGGCAGCGGGGAACAGGCAGATCAGGGCGATGGCGAGCGGTGTTGGGCGAATTTCGTGGAGAAGCGCAGCGATACAACGAGTTGGCTTTTCACGGAAAGATTTTTTCATGTTTTAAATTTCGGGCAACAGCCCCGACTTGTGCCAAACGGCAAAGATCGTGACCATAGTTTTATCTCGTTATTATTTGTGCCGGTATCGGTGATAAAATCGCACAAATTCGGCTTTTACGCAATGCGAGATTAAATGGATCGCTCTGAATCACTTGATATTTGGCTAAAATTGCAATTCCCCGGTGTGCCTTACACGCTTGCTCCAGCCTCAGCCGATGCCAGCTTTCGCCGTTATTTCCGGGTGAGCCAGCCGGATCGTTCGCTGATCGTGATGGATGCGCCGCCCGAGCACGAAGACTGCCGGCCCTTCATCCACGTAGCCGGGCTGTTTCGGGATGCGGGCGTCAATGTGCCGCATGTTCTGGCGCAGGATTTGCAGCAGGGTTTTTTGCTGCTCACCGATCTGGGCAGCACGACTTATCTGGCCGCGCTGAACGAGAATGAGCGTGTCGCAGACAACCTGTACGCTGCCGCAGCGGAGGCGTTGATCAGGATACAGCTCGCCAGTCGTCCGGATGTACTGCCGGATTATGACGAAACGCTGCTGCTTCACGAAATGCGGCTGTTCCCCGATTGGTATGTGAGCAAACATGCGGAAGCGACGTTGGCGAGTGACCAGACAGAAACGCTGAATCGTGTTTTTGCTCTGATCCTGCGCAACAATCTGGCGCAGCCCAAGGTTTTCGTGCATCGCGATTATCATTCCCGCAATCTGATGGCGACCGGCGGCGAGCCGGGCATTCTGGATTTCCAGGATGCCGTGTACGGGCCGGTGACCTACGATCTGGCTTCGCTGTTCAAGGACGCCTATGTCCACTGGGAGGAAGAGCGGGTGCTGGACTGGGTGATCCGTTACTGGGAAAAAGCGAAAAAAGCCGGCTTGCCGGTGTCGCATGATTTCGCCGAGTTTTACCGCGATTTCGAATGGATGGGTGCGCAGCGGCATATCAAGGTGCTGGGGATTTTTGCCCGGCTGTTCCATCGCGACGGGAAAGAAGGCTACCTCAAGGACATGCCGCTGGTGATGGCCTACCTGCGCAAGACGTGTGAGCGCTACCGCGAGCTGCATCCGCTATTGAAGTTGCTGGACGAGTTGGAGAACAGGCAGGCGGCGGTGGGATTTACATTTTGAATATTTCACCGCAGAGGCGCAGAGGCGCAGAGAAGAACAGAATTTTTGTGTTCGAGATTGTATTTTTTGATTTTTTCTGCGCCTCTGCGCCTCTGCGGTTCAATCCATAATGAAAGCCATGATCCTCGCCGCCGGTCGAGGCGAGCGTATGCGACCGCTCACCGACGTCATGCCGAAGCCTCTGCTGGAAGTCGGCGGCAAGCCGCTGATCGTGTGGCATATCGAAAAGCTGGCGCGCGCGGGCTGCACCGAGCTGGTGATCAACCATGCCCATCTGGGTAGACAAATCGAGGCCGCGCTGGGCGATGGCAGCCGTTTCGGGGCGAGCATTCGCTACTCGCACGAGGCCGAAGCGCTGGAGACTGCGGGCGGCATCGCCAACGCCCTGCCATTGCTCGGGCCGGAGCCTTTTCTGGTGGTCAATGGCGACATTTTCTGCGACTATGATTTTGCCGCCCTGCCGCCCGAGCTCGGCGCGTTATCCGCCTGGCTGGTGCTGGTTGATAATCCCGGCCACCATCCTGGCGGGGATTTTTCGTTGAAGGACGGCAAGGTGTCGGACGAGGGTGAGCATAAACTCACTTTCAGCGGGATAGGCATCTATCGCCCGGAAATGTTTTCAGCCATTCCCCGCGGTTCGAAGGCAAAGCTGGCTCCGCTGCTGCGCGAACAGATGGCGGCGGGACGGGTCGGCGGCGAACGCTACCCCGGCTTCTGGCTCGATGTCGGCACGCCGCAGCGGCTGCGTGAACTGGATCAGATGCTACAAAACAAAACCCGGCCACGGATTGCCACAGATGAACACGGATAAAACTTTCCGCATGAATCTGTGTCAATCCGTGTTAATCCGTGGTGAAATGGTTTTTAATGATTGATCTCAAAATTTATCGGCAGCGCCGCCGCCTGTTGGCCGAACAGATGCAGTCCGGCGTCGCCGTCATTCCCACCGCGCCGGAACGGGTGCGCAATCGCGACAGCCATTATCCGTATCGTTTCGACAGCTATTTCCATTACCTTACCGGTTTTGCGGAACCCGAAGCAGTGCTGGTGCTGGTTGCCGGGGACGCGCCGAAAAGCATCCTATTTTGCCGCGAGAAAAATCCGGAACGCGAGGTCTGGGACGGTTTCCGTCATGGGCCGGAAGCGGCGCGCGACGCATTCGGCTTCGACGAGGCGCATTCGATAGCCCGGCTGGACGAGATGATGCCCAAGCTGCTTGCCGACCAGCCCAGCCTGCATTTTCACCTCGGCGCGGACAGCGCCTGGGATGCGCGGGCGGTGGGCTGGCTCAACGCGGTGCGTGCCGAGGTGCGCAACGGCATCACTGCGCCGGCGGCAATCCGCGATGTGCGCGTGCTGCTGGACGAAATGCGGCTGATCAAGAGTGCCGGGGAAATCGCCGTGATGCGCCGTGCCGGAGAAATCTCCGCAGCGGCGCACTGCCGCGCCATGCAACTGGCCGGACCGGGGCGATATGAATACGAGGTCGAAGCCGAATTGCTGCATGAATTTCGCCTGCAAGGGGCGCAGGCGCCGGCTTATCCCTCCATCGTGGCGGGCGGCGCCAATGCCTGCGTGCTGCATTATGTCGATAACGGCGCTGTGCTCAAAGGCGGCGACCTGCTGCTGATCGACGCGGGCTGCGAGCTGGACGGCTATGCCGCCGATATTACCCGCACCTTTCCGGTTAACGGCCGCTTCAGCCATGCGCAGAAGGATGTGTACGAGATGGTGCTGGCGGCGCAAGCGGCGGCAATCGCCACGGTCATGCCGGGGGTAAGCTGGGACGTGCCGCACCAGGCCGCGCTCAAGGTGCTGGCGCAGGGCATGATCGACCTCGGCCTGTGCGTCGGAAGTGTTGACGCGGTGCTGGAATCGGGCGATTACAAGCGCTTCTACATGCACAAGACCGGTCACTGGCTCGGCATGGATGTGCATGACGTCGGCGATTACAAGCGCGGCGGCGAGTGGCGCAAGCTGGAGCCGGGCATGGCGATGACCGTCGAGCCCGGTTGTTATATCCGCCCTGCTGAAGGCGTGCCGGCGCATTTGTGGAATATCGGCATCCGCATCGAGGACGACGTGCTGGTCACGGACGCGGCCTGCGAAGTACTGACTGCGGCGGCGCCAAAAACCGTGGATGGCATCGAGGCCGTGGCGGGAAAAGCATGAGCGGCCAATTCGACGTGATTATCGTCGGTGCCGGTTTGGTCGGCGCATCGTTCGCGCTGGCGATGAAAAACAACGGCCTTAAGCTGGCGCTGGTCGAAAGTGCCGAGCCTCCCGCTCCTTCTCCGGAGTGGACCGGCCGGGTCTACGCCATCAGTCCCGGCAGCGTGGGATTCCTCAAAGAAATCGGCGCATGGCAGAAGTTCGACGCAGCCCGTATCGCGCCGGTGGCCGGCATGCACATCTACGGCGACGACGGGAAATCCTGCCTGGAATTCGACGCCTGTGGGTCCGGGTTGGACGAATTGGCGGTGATCGCTGAGGTGCGCTGGATGCAGCACGGCCTGTGGCAGGCACTGCAACGGCAGGAAAATCTGGCGCTGTTCTGCCCGGCCCGTTGCGCCAGCCTGAGGCTGCAGGAAGATGTCGCCGTGCTGCGCCTGGAAGATGGGCGGGAACTGTATGCACCACTGATCGTCGGGGCGGACGGGCGCGATTCCTGGGTGCGGAAGCAGGCGGGGCTGGATGCCGAACCTGCAAATTATCGCCAGATGGGGGTGATCGCCAATTTCGGAATCGAGCTGCCTCACGGCGATGCCGCCTGGGAATGGTTTCGCGATGATGGCGCATTGGCATTTCTGCCGCTGCCCGGCAAGCGTGTTTCCATCGTCTGGACGACTTTCGAGGAGCATGCGGCCAGCTTGATGGCGCTGCCCCTCGATGACTTTACGCAACGGGTGCAGGAGGCGGGCCGCAATACGCTGGGCCAGATGCATTTGCTCAACCAGCCGGCTGCTTTCCCGTTGCGGGTGCTGCATCTTGAGCATCTGGTCAAGCCCAGGGTGGCGCTGATCGGCGATGCAGCCCACAACCTCCACCCGCTCGCCGGGCAGGGTGTCAACCTGGGGTTTCAGGATGCCGCGGAACTGGCCAGGGTATTGAAAAATCGCGGCCCGCAGCCGGACTGCGGCGACCATTTTCTGCTGCGCCGCTACGAGCGGGCGCGCAAGGCCGATATCCTGGCGATGCAACTGGTCACAGACGGGTTGCAGAAGCTTTTTAACAATCGCAATCCGGCGCTGAAACTTGCGCGCAACCTGGGGCTTACACTTACCGGCAGCATGCCATGGATTAAAAACAGGCTGCTAAGGCAAGCCACAGGGCATAATTTCAACTGAATCTTTTACAATATAAGGAAACATGATGCGTTTAAAATTATTGGCTTGCCTGATGTCGGGCTTTCTCTTTTCCGGCGCTGTATTGGCCGACTCCAAGCCATCGGCAGACGAAATGGCGGTGAAAAAAGCCGTCCTGAAGCGGTTCCCCGACATTAATCTGGACAGCCTGAAAAAAACCCGGTACGACGGCTTGTATGAAGCGATCATGGCGGGCAACCAGGTGTTCTACACCGACAAGAACGTGAGCTACATTCTAGACGGCAATCTGATCGACGCAAAAACCCATCGCAACCTGACCGATGAGCGCATCCGCGAATTGATGCGGGTGAAATTCGATTCGCTGCCGCTCGAATCGGCAATCAAGCAGGTGAAGGGCAACGGCAGTCGCAAGCTGGCGGTGTTTTCAGACCCCGATTGCCCGTATTGCAAAAGGCTCGATGCGGAGCTGGTCAAGGTCACCGATGTGACCATTTATACCTTCTTCTATCCCATCGCCAGCCTTCACCCCCAGGCTGTGGACAAGGTCAAGGCAGTGTGGTGCGCGGCTGACCGGGTTAAAGCGTGGGAAGACCTGATTCAGAAGGGTGCCGTGCCGCAGACCGGCACCCAGTGCGATACGACTCCGTTAACAAAAATTTCCGAACTGGGGGCGAAGCTCAGGGTTAGCGGCACACCGACGATCATCTTTGCCGACGGATTGCGTGTTCCCGGCATGGTTCCCGCCGCCCAACTGGAGAAACTTCTCAACGGGGAAAGATCGCAGCATTGAAAAATTTCTGGAACCAGCGTTATAGCGGCGACGATTTTTTTTACGGCACCGCGCCCAACGCTTTTCTGGCTTCGCGGGCCGTCCTGTTCAAGCAGGGCCAGCGTGTCCTGGCGGTGGCGGACGGTGAGGGACGCAACAGCGTCTGGCTCGCCCGGCAGGGGCTGGATGTAACAGCGGTGGATTTTTCGCCGGCGGCAGTGGAAAAATCGCGCAAGCTGGCGGATCAAAACGGGGTGACGGTGCGCCATGAAATCGGCGACCTGTTTGCCTGGAATTGGCCGGAAAATTGTTTCGATGCCGTCGTGGCCATTTTCATCCAGTTCGTCGGCTCGGAGCAGCGCCGTGTTCTGCACGACCTCATGAAAAAAGCGCTAAAGCCGGGCGGCCTGCTGATCCTCCAGGGATACCGGCCAAAGCAGCTGGAATACCAAACTGGCGGCCCTTCCAGCGCGGAGAACCTGTATACGGCGGAAACCCTGCGCGAGGAATTTGCCGGCATGGAAATTTTGCATCTTTCCGAGCATGATGACGAAATTTACGAAGGGGAAGGCCATTGCGGCAAGTCGGCGCTGGTCGATATGGTGGCGCGCAGAAAAACTGATCTACTATGATTGAAGTGTGGGATGTTGCCCCGGGCAGTAAATGATTTTATCAAAGGAGCTTCTATGAAAATCACCAGAAAGAAGTTGATTGCGGAATTGAACAAGGATCTGGAGTGGGAATATTCGGCCGCAATACAATATGTCCAGCATGCGGCGGTGATCAGCGGCGCGGAATACGATTCGATCCAGAAGGAGCTGATCATTCATTCCCAGGAGGAAATGCAGCATGCGGTGATGCTGTCAGAACAAATCGATTTTCTTGGCGGCGTGCCCACCGTCGACGTGGAAAAGCGCGCAATCTCCGATGACAGCCAGGAAATGCTTAAGCAGGATCTGAAGGGCGAGGACAATGCCATCGACCGCTACAAGGAACGCATTTCCCAAGCGGAAGCACTCAAGGAATATGGGCTGCGCCGTGTGCTCGAGGATATCCTGATTCAGGAAGAAGAGCACAAGCGCGACCTAGTGGGCGCCATCGAAAAAAAGAAGTGATGGAACTGCCGGTACTTGGCAAGAAGCTATTCGATGCCGAGTGCCATTGAATTTTCTTCTGGGAAATATTTCTTGATGCGGTAAAGCAGGGTATATCGGCTGATCCCCAAGAGCTTCGCTGCCCGGGTACGGTTGCCTCTGGTTTGTTCCAGTGCCTGAAGAATCAGGTCGCGTTCGGTCTGTTCAAGGTTGAGCGGGGCGGCAGCCGAAGCGGTTACGGCGGTGCGTCGTTCGCCATGCATGTTGAGCGGCAGGTTCCTCACGCCCAGCGGGCCATGCTGATTGCCGCATAAAATCGTCAGGCGCTCGCACAGGTTTTTCAGCTCGCGCACGTTGCCAGGCCAGGAATAGGCCCTGAGTACCCTGATTGCATCCATATCGAAGGAAATGGCCTGCAGCTTGTGTTGCTGCGCGGCCAACTCAACAAAATGCGCTACCAGCAGTGCCACATCGCCGGCGCGTTCGCGCAGTGGCGGGACTTCCATCGGCACCACCTGCAAGCGGTAAAACAGGTCGGCACGGAACCTTCCTGTTTTCACCATTCTTTCCAGATCGCAATTGGTCGCGGCAATCACGCGCACATTGGCCTTGATCGGCTGGTCATAGCCCAGCGGCAGGATCTCGCCATTCTCAAGGAAGCGCAGCAGCTTGGCTTGTGCCGTCAAAGGCAGTTCGCCGATTTCATCGAGGAACAGCGTGCCATTGTGGGCGGCCCGCACCAGTCCGTCGCGGTCAACGACTGCGTTGCTGAAAGCGCCGCGGCGGTGGCCGAACAGTTCCGACTCGACCAGATTTTCCGGCAGGTTGGCGCAGTTGACCGCAATGAACGGTCGGCTCGCCAAGGGACTGTGGGTGTGCAGGAAGCGCGCCAGATTTTCCTTGCCGCTACCCGACTCGCCGCTGATCAGCACAGTGGCACGGGTAGCCGCAACCAGCTGTGCAGTATTCAACAGTTGGCGGAAAACGGGAGAGCTGCCAATAAGTGAGAAATGTTCCATGTGCCTAGTATAAAAACACCCTTTCAATACGTCAATGTCCATTTTGGCGTTGCGAACTGTTCAAAGGCTTCATCAAAAAACTCCGGGCATCCTTCCTGATGCATCCAACAGTCTTGCTTACGTTGGCCCCGAGTCAAGCTAAAAGCCGATGGAATTGTTGTCAGTCCATGCCGTAGTCATTGCGCGGCCCCGTTCATTTTTTCGCTTCCGGGCGCGTCATATCGCACATATGCGCCAAATGGCGCATATTGATCTGCGTCAACCCATTGTTTTTGTGTTTTTTTATCTTGGCACATAGTTTGCGTACTGGATTCTTTTAGTTTTCGCGTCAGGATAAAAAAATATCCGATGGTCTTTGACCATTCAAGGTCTAAATAAGGGGGGGGGAATGAAATTCAGGAAAGCGGTCTTGCCGCAGATGATTGCAGGGATATGTGTCAGCATGGCCGGCCCAGGTTTTTGTGCCGATAATATTGGGAATGCTGACACTCAATTGCAGGAAATGGTGGTGCGTGCCGAGAAGTCGGCGGTTGATCGTAACCTGCCGGCTGTTTCGGAGAGTATTACTACGCAGGAAATGATGGAATCCATCAACGTGGTCAACACGGAAGATGCGGTGAAATACCTGCCCAGCCTGCAAGTCCGCAAACGCTATATCGGCGACCGTAACGGTATTATCGCCTCGCGTTCTTCGGGCACGTTGGTCAGCGCCCATTCGCTGGTCTATGCTGACGGCATTTTGCTGTCTAACCTGCTTGGTAACAGCTACAATTTTCCGCCACGCTGGGATATGGTATCGCCCGAGGAAATCGAACGCATCGATGTAATCTACGGCCCCTATGCGGCGGCTTATCCCGGCAATTCGATGGGCGCCACGATTCTGATGACGACGCGCATGCCGGAGAAGTTCGAAGCACATGCACGAGTCCAGAGCTTTCAGGAGGACTTCAAGCTTTACGGCACGGACGAGAGTTATAGCGGCTCTCAGGCCAATGCCTCCATGGGAAATCGTAATGGCGATCTGGCCTGGTTTGCCAGTTTCAACCATCTGGACAGTTATGGTCATCCGATGAGTTTTGCCGCACTTCCAGCCCCTTCTGGCGGAGGCGGTACCGTGGTTACCGGTGTCTATCAGGATAGCGATCCGAATGGCGCCTCACGCGGAATTATTGGCGCGACCAGCATCGATCATTCCATACAGGACAACTTCAAGGCGAAATTCGCCTACGATTTTTCGCCGGCGTTGCGAGCCACCTACACCCTGGGTTACTGGAAGAACGATTCCGATGTCGGCGTGCAAAGCTACCTTCGCGACGCTGCCGGCAATCCAGTCTATAGCGGTAACATTACCCTTGACGGCCTGAATTACAATCTTAAGGCGACGACTTTCCAGCCCAAGAAACAACAGGAGGAGCACTTGATGCATGGCCTGTTGCTGAAAACCAATACCAAAGGGGAGTGGGACTTCGAGGCTGCCCTCAGCCACTACAACATCGGCACGGATGAAACGCGCTCGCCGACGACGGCGCTACCGACGGCACAGAGCGGCGGTGCGGGGCAAATCGCCCTTAACGATGGCACTGGCTGGCGTACGCTCGACCTCAAGGCCGACTGGCGTCCCGGTCTGGACAAGGGCAAACATGAGGTTAGTTTCGGCTACCATTATGACCGCTACATTCTTGATAGCCGCGTGTTCAATACTGCCAACTGGCTGTCGGGAGGTACCACCACCCGCGTTTCCGCCTTTGCCGGCAATACCGAGACGCAGGCACTGTTCGCCCAGGATGCCTGGCGCTTCGCTCCCGACTGGAAGCTTACCCTGGGCGGGCGCTATGAGGATTGGAGTGCCTTCGGTGGCGCCATTTCAAATGCCACGACGACCCTTGGGTACCAGGAGCGAACAGAAAGCTTCTTCTCGCCCAAGGCGTCGCTTTCCTTGCAGGCTACGTCTGACTGGCTGTTGCGCGCTTCGCTCGGCAAGGCATACCGCATGCCGACGGTAAGCGAGCTGTATCAGGGCAGCATCAGCGCTGGCGCCATCGTCAATAACGATCCCAACCTCAAGCCTGAGAAGGCCTTGTCCGGAGAGCTGACTGCTGAACGAGACCTCGGCAATGGCTTGCTGCGCCTGACTTTGTTCCAGGATGATGCTTACGATGCGCTTTACTCCCAGACGGACATCACGGTGACGCCTACCGTCACCAACATTCAGAACGTGGATAAAATTCGCACGCGCGGTGTCGAGGTGGCTTTTCAGGGGAAAGATGTCGGCCTGCGCGGGCTTGACTTGTCAGGCAGCGTCACCTATGCGGATTCGGAAATCCTGAGAAACGACAAATTTCCCAACAGTGTCGGCATGAAACAGCCGCGCGTGCCGGACTGGCGTGCCACCGCAGTCGCTACCTGGCATCAGGGCGATCTCCTGAGCTACACGCTGGCGGCACGCTATAGTGGACGTCAGTACAATACGTTGGACAATACCGACATTAATCCGAATACCTACGGCGGAACCAGCAGCTTTTTCGTGGTGGATGCCAGGGTGAATTACAAGATTGCCAAGCAGTACATGGCCTCAGTCGGGGTGGACAACCTGAACAACTATCAACATTTCTTTGCCCATCCCATGCCTCAGCGCACTTTCCACGCCGAGGTGAAATATGATTACTGAGAAATTTTGAGGGGGAAGCAAATGAATAAAATTGCGCTTGGCCTGTTTCTTCTCGCGGCCTGCCTGGGGCGGGCTGCTTGGGCGACGGACCATGCGGAGCATGGCGCGTCGCAGCCTTCCGCCCGCCCCTCTGCGCAAGAGATGGAAAAAAAGTGGAAGGCGATGCTGGCCAAGCCATCCCTCGCGATTACAACGGCTTTTGACGACAAGGGACGCTTGTGGCGGGCGTCGGTGCAAAATGGTTATGTCCTCGTAAGCCATTCCGACGACAGCGGCAATTCCTGGGGCCAGCCGGTCAAGGTCAATGCCGAGCCGGAAGACATTCTGGGCGACGGCGAGAATCGTCCCAAGATTGTCGTGCGTAAAGGGGTAATTTACGTATCCTACACGCGGGGACTGGAAAAACCCATGACCGGCGACATCCGTTTCAGTCGTTCACTGGACGGCGGGAAGACGTTTTTGCCGCCGATTACCGTCAACGACAACCGGGAGATTATCAGTCACCGATTCGATACCTTGGCGGTGAATGACCGGGGGCAGGTTTTTCTTGCCTGGCTGGACAAGCGCGACCAGTTTGCTGCACAGCGGGAGAATAAGCCCTATAAAGGTGGGGCGACGTATTACGCGGTGTCCGATGACGGCGGCGCCAGCTTCAAGCCCAACCTCAAGGCGGTCGACCATTCCTGCGAATGCTGCCGGGTGGCGATGGCGCTGGATGCCGACGGCGTGCCGGTGATTTTCTGGCGCCACATTTACGGCAAGAACGAACGCGACCATGCCATGCTGCGGCTGGACGGCAAATCATCGCCGATCCGCGTCAGTTACGACCGTTGGGAAGTGGATGCCTGCCCGCATCACGGCGGCGCGCTGTCGATTGCGGCCGATGGCGTCTACCATTTCGTCTGGTTCGACAACGCGCCAGCGCGGCACGGGCTGTTTTACGGCAACTCGACTGATCGGGGCAAAACTTTTTCCTCGCCGCTGAATTTCGGCAATGATGATGCGCAGGCCGGTCATCCGTATGTGCTGAGTTTAGGCAAGGTGGTGCATGTGGTCTGGAAGGAATTCGACGGTCAGAACTCGGTCATCAGGGGGATGTTCTCCGCCGATGGCGGCAAGTCGTGGTCGCTGCCGCGCCAGATCGCCGCGACCGCCGGCGCATCGGATCATCCCCTGCTGGTTGTCGACGGCACTCAACCCTATCTGTCGTGGAACACCGCCAAGGAAGGCTTCCGCCTGATCGGGGTGGCGCCGTAATGTCTTGCCGTATTTTCCTGACGTTGGCGCTGCTGATGGCGCTGGTTTCGCCCGTGGCTGCCCAGGAGATCAGCCCCTTCGTTTCCGGCAGCCTCGAGGAAATAGCCGCAGCCCGGCAGGGCAAGCCGTTTATCCTGAGCCTGTGGTCGCTGACCTGCACCCATTGCCGCGAGGAGCTTTCCTTGCTGTCCGGCATGGTGAAGAAATACCCGAATCTCGATCTGGTGCTGGTTGCCACCGACACGCCGGAAGAGGCGGAAGCCATCGGCGCCACGCTGCGGCAATCCGGTCTCGGCGGTGCAGAAGCCTGGGTTTTCGCCGATCCCTTTACGGAACGCCTGCGTTTCGAGGTCGATCGCAAGTGGCACGGCGAGTTGCCGCGCACTTATCTTTATGACCCTTCCCACAAAGCCCAGGCTTTCAGTGGCAAACCCGATGCCTTGCAGATCGAGCAATGGTTGAAGAAATACTTCGCTCGTCGCTAACCCCGCTTTTTTCCCGCCTAACGGTCATGGCAAGCCGCAGCCCCAGATGATGAAACAGCGATTTGCCATGACCGTCCCCATCTCCCCCTGAGAGGAGCGAGGTCTCGCTTCGCGAGTTTCATATTAACCGCCGGATATCCGGCGTTCTTTTTTTCTTCAACTTCATCCGGCAATTTGGTCAAGTGTGCCAGCTTGCACAACTGCGCCAAATGGCACCTGATTGATCTGCGTCAACCCGTTGTTTTTCAATGAATGTATGGATGGCATGAAGGTTGCAGAGAGAAGCAATTGTTTAAATTGAAGATAAGAACATCTCGATATCTAGAGTTGTCGTGAACTTAATACATTGTCAAAGGGGAGTGGTTGAAGATGAAACAAAGAGATTTTTTATTGCGGCAGTTGATTGTAGGGATTTGCGCCGGCATGGCGAGTAACGCCTGGTGCGTCGAAGCTGACCAGGATGCTACGCAACAATTGAAAGAGGTGGTGGTGACTTCTACTACCATCGACGACCGGTTTGATTCCAAGCGCGACGAGCCGTCCAGCATCAGCGTGATCAGCGGCAAGGAGGTGGACGATGCCCACGTCGAGAACATCATCCAGGTGCTGAGATCCGTTCCGGGCGTGACGGCGGATCTGTCCAGCGGCGACGAGATCAAGATCAAGCTGCGCGGTATCGAAAACCAGCGCTACATGGGCGAGAAGCCGGGCGTGGCGATCATTATCGACGGCGTGCCGGTATTCGAGCGTACCGGCAAGGTCAATATCGACCTCGACAACATCGAATCGATCAAGGTGATCAAGGGCGGTGCTTCCTATCTGTTCGGCGAGGATGCGCTTTCCGGCGCGGTGATCATTACCACCAAGCGCGGGGCCAAGTATGCTGGCGCAACCGTTGGCATGGAAGCCGGTTCGTGGGGTTACGAGAAACAGATGGCGCGAGTGGGCTTCTCAGGTGAGAAAGGCAATGGCCATATCCAGGTTTCGCACCGCTACGGCGATGACTACTATTTTCAGTCGTCTTACAAGACTGATTACATCAACGGCAACTACAATCTTTATCTGAGCGATACCAGCGATCTGACCTTTGGTTTTGAAAAATCGGATCGCAACAAGGACAAGCACGGCTCGGTAAAAGGGGTGACGCAGGCAGAGCTTGATCCGCAAGGCGTACTGGGACGCGATTATACGCGTAAGTACGGCGTCGATTTGCAGAAGCTCAATCTGACCTATTCCAACAATTACGACCCTAGGAGCAACATCCTCCTGATGGGTTACGAATATCGCGACACCACGAACTTCTTGTCGGCGCCGCAGTCGCTTTACGCTGATGCCACCAGCGTGCTGCCATCCGACCCGGGTTACTACGATGCTTACACTACCCTCAACAACTGGCAGCAGGTGCAGCGCGGCGCCAAAACCGAGTGGAGATCGTCGACCGGTAATGTCGGCTGGCTGGCCGGTCTGGATTTGCGCCGCAATGAATACCAGCAGCTGAACAAGGCCGGGGTGGATTATTGCAGCCGTAAGCAGGGCGCTGGCTGCGCGCCGGGCGCTTCGGTTACGGCTGGCACCATCATGACCGACGACAACACCGACGAGTCGGTCAACGGCGCTTATGGCGAGGTCAAGTTCAGGCCAGCCACCGACTGGACGCTGACTTTCAACGGGCGTTACGATGACCTGAGTCTGGATTATTCCGCCCAGCCGGGGAAAGACAACGGCAATGTCTCGATCAACCGTTCCAAATCGTTTCAGAACAGTTCTTGGCGGGCTGGGGCGAATTATGCGCTCAAAAGCAACATGGACGTCTATGGCAACCTTTCAACCGGCTTCCGCACGCCGACCGTCGATCAGCTTTATCGCGGCTCGCTTTCCCCGTCAAACGGCAAAACGGCAAACAACGAAAACCTGAGGCCTGAGGAATCGCTCAACCTTGAGTTTGGCCTGCGCACCAAGACTGAATGGTTCGGCATTGAAATGGATGCGGATGCTTCGATATTCCAGATCGACCGCAAGGACTACATCATGGCCACCACCGGCCAGTATGCCGGATCGAGCCCAACCATTCAGGAGATGTATGACAACATCGGCGGCGTACGCAACCGTGGCTTCGAGCTGGCGCTGAAGAGCGACCGAAAGCGGGAATACGCCTTCGATCTGGCGTACAGCTACATCGATGCCTACTTCACCAAATACGATAACTTTTACCAGGTGCTTGGCAGTATTTATGCGACCAATCCCACCATGGTGCATTTCAACAACACCGGCAGGGCGGTACCGCGAGTACCCGCCCATCAGATCAACCTGACCGGCCACTGGCAGCCAACCAGCCAGTTCCACCTCAGCCTGGAAATGGATGCCAAGTCCTGGGCCTGGGCGGACGAAATCAACCAGGAAAAACTGCCAGGCCGCACCCTGTTTAACCTGTTGGCCAACTACGATGTCAAGGAGAAGGGGTTTCTCGGCAGCAAATGGTCGTTCTTCGCTCGTGTGGACAACCTGTTCGATCGCAAGTACTGGGTTACCGCGCGCGGCACCAACGATCAGGCCAACTATATTACAGGGGCATACGACAACGTTTACAACGCCAACGACCTTTCCATCGTCGTCGGCCGTCCGCGCACATGGTACGCCGGTCTGTCGGCAACCTTCTAACCAACCAGGAACAGGAGAGCATTCATGCAACGACCTATCAACCTGATTCTGTCGGCAACCCTGGCGCTGGCCTGCGCCTCCGCCGCTGCCGAGGCGGTTCACCAGCACGACCATCATGATTATGCCCCGGCGCAAGCCGCGGCATCGGGCGGGAAACCGGCTGTCGCTGCCGGCCAAGGCAAATGGCAGGGGCGGGAGTGGACCAAATACCCCTTGCTCACGCCGATGATGGGCAGAGTCGACGACCGCGCGGCGGCGAAACTCGCGGTGAAAAACATCCAGCCCGCTGAGTTGCAGGTGTTCGCCGCCGAGGGGCCTGCCGACCGCTTGCGCCGCAAGTTTCCGGTCACCCCGGAGGGAACCCGGATCGAGGCGGTGACGCCCAGGATCGGCAACTACCACTGGGTGAGCGCGCGCGAGGAGGTGGAAGGGAAGGTGACGGTAGCCTCCACCGCCTATTTCTTCGGCAACCCGGGCGAGGCGCCGACCAGGTTGCTGCTTGAGCAGAAAAACGAGCTGGAGATTATCCCCCAGCCGCTGCCGCGCGAGCACGGTGCCTGGCGCGAAAGCGAGAAGTGGAACTTCCTGCTGCGCTTCAACGGCAAGCCGCTGGCCAACCAGGCGGTGAAAATGGAAACCGAGTTCGGCACAAAAACCGCTTTCGTCAGCGACGCCGACGGCATGGTGACGGTGCTGTTCCCGCGTGACTTCAAGCCCGACGAACCGGGCCAACAGGGTGGCCGTCATGGCGGACCGCTCCGTGCCAAGTTCGTGCTTGCCGCGGAGCATGACGACGGCGGCAAGCATTACCTGACCGCCTTCAACTACACCTATTCGCCCGATGCCATGCGTGACAAGAACCTCCTGGCTGGCGCAGGTTTTGGGTTGTTCGGCATGCTGCTGGCAACGCCCTTGCTGCGGCGCAAGAAATCGGAAAATAACAGTAGCGCGAAGGAGGCATGATGTTTAAAGCGATTTTCCCCACCCTCGGCCGTTTCCGGCTGTTCATCCAGGTCGCCATGCTGCTGCTGACCGTCTACGGCGCCAACGTGGTCGGTTTTTATATGGCGGAAAAAATTTCCAATGCACTGCCGGCGCTGTCCTGCGCCTATGACCAGCAGAACGGCGCCTACTGCGTGCTGATCCCGACCCAGCATGTGTTCCACCACCGCATCGGCGAGGCGCTGGTCAAGGCCGAGCAGATCACCGTGCAGATGGTGATGCCGCTGGTGTTTACCCTGATCACCTTCTTCACTTTTTTCTTCGTGCTGAGCAAGGCGTTCTGCGGCTGGATTTGCCCGCTGGGGACGATCCAGGATTTGGTCAACAAGCTCGGGCGCAGGTTCAACCTGCCGTTGCGCCGCTTCGAGAACGGCAGCGTGAGCAAGGTGCGGCCGGTGAAGTGGCTGATGCTGATCGTACTGGTGCTGGCGCTGCCGCTGCTCACGGGGATGGGTGTGACGCCGCACAGCCTGGGCAACCCCTACTGCGACATCTGCCCGTCGCGCATCGCTACTACGCTGCTTACCGGCAGCACCGAGCAGATGGCGCTGCGCGGCGGCGGCATCGAGTTCGCTCTCGGCGCCATCGCCAATACCCTGATCGGCTTCACGCTGGTGGCGGCATTCGCGGTGCGCCAGCCATTCTGCCGCATCTGCCCGATGCTGTCGTTCAACGCCACTTTCCAGCGCCTGTCGCCGATGCGGCTGGTGAAAAAGCAGCACGACAAGTGCGACAAGTGCGGCATCTGCGCCAAGGCCTGCCCGATGGACATCCACGAGATTGCTCGCGAGCATGGTTCCAAGGCCTATCACGAGGACTGTACCCTGTGCGGCCGTTGCGTCGAATTCTGTCCCGACGATGGCGTGATTCAGATGAAGTGGGGGCCGCTCGCGTTGTTCAGCTCCAGCCGCGAATATTACAAACAGCGCATGAAAGGCGAAATGCCGGACGGCACGGTCAAGATCGTCGCCGCAGCACGCAAGCCGGAGTCCGGGGCTGAGCATGCTTGATGCCATCATGCCAGGGACTATCAGCTTTTTCTCGGTCTGGCTGCTGGGCGTTTCCATGGGGCTCACCGCCTGCACCGTAACCTGCCTGCCATTCATGGGCACCTGGATATTGGGGCGTGGCGGCAGCAACCACGAGGCGCTGCTCGACACCGGGATTTTCGTGCTGGGCCGGGTAACGGCTTACAGCCTGCTCGGCGGGCTGGCCGGGGCACTCGGGGTGTGGCTGACCCATGTCCTGAGCAGCGGCGTGGGCAATGCCTTCATCGGTGCGGCCAGCTTGGGCGCCGGTGCCTGGCTGTTGCTGCCGGCACGGCGCAAGGCGGTATGCGGCGCGGCGCGACGAGGGGCGGGTGCCCCGCCTTTCCTGCTGGGCTTTTCCCTGAGCCTGACGCCTTGTGCGCCGCTGGCCTCTCTCCTGGCAGTGTGTGCGCTGTCCGGCGGCACTTTGTCGGGCATGGGCTACGGCTTGTCTTTCGGTTTGGGCGCGGCACTCACTCCGTTGCTGGTTGTCGTGCCCCTGCTTGGCTTGTTCGGACGCAATCTGCGCGAGGGACGGCAGTGGCTGGGCAAATGGCTGCGCTGGGGAGCTGCAATCGTGTTGATCGCCATCGGGTTGCGCCGGTTGATTATGCTATTCTAGGCGCCATTTGGGACCGTATTTGGAATACGCAATGATGCAAGTCGAATCCACTCGGGAGTGGCCACGCTGGCTGCCCTCGCTTGGTCTGGTTGTCCTTTTACATATGACCGTATGGTGGGGATTTACCCATTTCAAGAGCGAAATCACGCCGCCCAAGCCCTTGCCGGTGGTGCAGGTTTCGCTGCTGGCACCGCCTGCGCCACCGGCGCCGCGTGTGACTCCGCTACAGTCTGCTCCGCCCAAAGTTGAGCAGCAAAAAAAGCCGGTGATGGAGAAGGCGATTTCCGTGCCAACACCGGTTCCGGTGATGCAACCGGTTGTGGAGCATGCGGCACAGCAGGCGCCAGTGGCGGTCACGCCGCCATCATCTCCGGCGCCGGCTCAGTCGGCATCGGAGCCGGTGATTGAGCCGCCGCGCTACAACGCAGCCTATCTCAGCAATCCGCCGCCAGCCTACCCGCTGGCGGCGCGGCGTCGTGGAATAGAGGGCACGGTGCTGGTGCGTGCCGAAATTTCGGCTGGCGGCGAATGCCTGCGCGTCGAGCTGAAAAAAACCAGCGGGGCCGGCATGCTCGACCAGGCGGCGCTGGATGCGGTGAAAAAATGGCGTTTCGTGCCCGCCAAACGGGGCAGCCAGGCGGTTATCGCCTGGGTCGAAGTGCCGATCACGTTTAAACTCGAAAACAACTAAACCAATAGGATTACTTCATGCCTCACTTTTCTTCGTCGGATATCGTTGTCATCACATTGTGGGTTCTGGCTCTCTTTTCGGTTGCAACCTGGACGCTGATCGTTGCCAAGGCCTGGGCGCAATGGCGGCTGTCGAAAGAGAACAGGGATTTCGGTCAGGTGTTCTGGCATGCGAAAGGCTTGCGCGAGGCGGAGCAGGCCGCCGCCAACGCTGTCGGTCCGCTGGCCCGTCTTGCCCAGGCGGGCTTCAGGGCGATGCGCGACATGCATAGGGGCGGCGAACAGAGCCTTGAGCACAGTGGCGATCAGCAGGACATTCTGGAGCGTTGTTTGCGCAGCCAGGCGCAAAAGGAATTGCATCAGCTGGAAAGCGGTTTGATGGTACTGGCCAGCATCGGCTCCACTGCGCCGTTCGTCGGCCTGTTCGGCACGGTGTGGGGAATCATGCACGCGCTGCAGGACATCAGCAAAAGCGGCTCAGCCGGGCTGGACGTGGTGGCCGGCCCGATCGGCGAAGCATTGATCGCCACCGCCCTGGGTATCGCCACCGCGATTCCCGCCGTGCTGGCCTATAATTACGGCCTGCGCAGGGTGCGCCTGTACTCTGCGGAGATGGAGAATTTCGCGACCGATTTCCTGCACCTGGCGATGAAATCCGGCTTCAGGGTGGAGTAAGACATGGCATTCAACCTCCAATCCGAGCAAACCGCGATGAGCGAGATCAACGTCACGCCGCTGGTGGACGTGATGCTGGTGTTGCTGATCGTGTTCATCGTTACTGCCCCATTGCTGATGCAGGCGGTCAAGGTGAATCTGCCCAAGACCGCGGCGGTGTCGCCGATGAAGCAGACCAGGACCATCCAGATGTCGATTGATGCGCAGGGCGGGGTGTTCATCGACCAGCGCCTGGTCCACTTCGATACGCTGGAAGCCGAGCTAAAAAAAATCGCCGCTCAGGATGCCGATCCCAATGTACAGCTGCATGCCGATGAGAGCGTGCGCTATGGCCGCGTTGCCCAGGTACTGGCGTTGCTGCAGAGAGTCGGTATCACCAAACTGGCGTTCGTCACCTCTCCCGTCAGCAAGATTCCCGAAACTCCCATCAAGTAAATCTGTGCGATTTGGCGCGTTCTGCGCGAAATCGCACAGGGCGCCTTTTCTCAACCAATTGAATTATCGGTGATTTGCCTTGGCACGCGGCTTGCATAAGCATTTCATGATTGTTTATTGGGACTTGAGAAAAGGGAGTTATAAGAAAATGATGTTCAAGCAGCGTATTCTGGCCGCATCTATCGCGGCCATCATGCCGTGTCACTTTGCACTGGCGGCCGATGAAGTGAAATCGACGAAACTGGAAGAGGTCGTCGTCAGTGCTTCTAGAATAGAGTCTCCCCAAGCATTCGGCGCTTTTGGTTTGGATGGGGCAAGTCTGGCGCCCATGAGTTCCTCCACCAGCGACACGGCCAGCCTCCTTAGGGACGTGCCTGGCGTCAGCCTCTATGGCGCGGGTGGCGTTTCCAGCCTGCCGGCCATTCACGGCATGGCGGACGACCGCCTGCGGATACAGGTAGATGGCATGAACCTGATTTCCGCCTGCGCAAACCACATGAACCCGCCGCTTTCCTATATTGCCCCGTCCAATGTGGGCAGCATCCAGGTGTTTTCCGGCATTACCCCGGTGAGTGCGGGTGGCGACAGCATCGGCGGCACCATCCAGGTGAATTCTCCGGCACCCGAATTTGCCGCGGCAGGGCAGGGAACCTTGACCAAGGGGCAGGCCGGCGCTTTCTATCGCAGCAATGGCAATGCTCGAGGCGGCAATATTTCGGCGACGATCGCGAGCGAAAAGTTGAGCATGACTTATAGCGGTTCTACCGTGGAGTCGAGTGATTACACGGCTGGCGGAGATTTCAAGGCAGCAGGGCCGGCGGCGACGGGAAGAGCCTGGTTGGCAGGGAACGAGGTGGGATCTTCGCGCTATAAATCCGAGAACCAGTCGTTGGGATTTGCCCTGCGTAATGAAAATCACCTGGTCGAACTCAAGCTGGGCATTCAGAACATCCCTTATCAGGGCTACCCGAATCAGCGTATGGACATGACCGGCAATGACAGCGAGCAGGTCAACCTGCGCTATAAGGGGCAGTACCAGTGGGGCGCCCTGGAAGCACGCGTCTATCACGAACACACGCGGCACAAGATGGATTTTGGCGATGACAAGCAATTTGAGTATCCCAATAACGCACATGGCATGCCGATGGATACGGAAGGAAAAAACACCGGCGCGCTGGTCAAGGCAGACATCGTTCTTTCAGAGCGCGATATTCTCAGGGTGGGGAGCGAATATCAGCGTTATCGTCTCAACGACTGGTGGGATCCATCCGGTACGGGTGGGATGTCCCCGAATACCTTCTGGAATATTAATGACGGCCAACGGGATCGTTTCGATGTTTTTGGCGAATGGGAAGCGCGCTGGAACCCGCAATGGGTCAGCCAGTTGGGGGTGCGCAGCGATACGGTAAAAATGAATACTGGCACGGTGCAGGGTTACAAGACCACTGCTACTTACACTAACGATGCGAATCCATTCAATGCGCTTGATCGCAGTAAAACCGATAACAACATCGATTTGACGGCGTTGGCACGCTACATGCCCGACGCGAATAAAACCTTCGAAGCAGGCTATGCCATGAAAACCCGTTCGCCGAATCTGTACGAGCGATACACCTGGTCAACCGGAAGCACCATGGTGATGAACATGAACAACTGGTATGGGGATGGCAATGGCTATGTCGGGAATGTCAATCTGAAGCCGGAGGTCGCGCATACCTTGAGCGTGACGGGTAGTTGGCATGATGCCGCGCAGGAAGCATGGGAACTGAAAGTCGCGCCCTATTACACCCGTGTCGAGAATTATATCGACGCGGTCGCCTGCCCCGCATGCGCAGCTCGAGCCGATGGGTTTGCAAACCTCACTTTTGCCAATCAAACCGCTCGTCTCTATGGCGCGGATATTTCCGGCCGCATGCCGTTGGCGAAAGCCGGCGGTTACGGCAGCTTCACCGCGACGGGTGTGGTGAGTTATGTCAATGGCAAGAATCTGACGACCGGCGACAATCTTTACAACATCATGCCGCTGAACGCCAAGCTGGCCGTAGTGCAACATTTGGGCAGCTGGACCAACACTATCGAAGGGCAACTGGTGGATGCCAAGACAAACGTTCAAGCCGTACGGAATGAACTTAAAACAGGCGGTTACGGTTTGCTCAATCTGCGCAGTAGTTACGACTGGAAACAGGCGCGGTTCGATGTGGGCATAGAGAATGTTTTCAATAGATTTTATAATTCTCCGCTGGGCGGCGCATATGTCGGTCAAGGGGCCACCATGTCGACGGGCGTTCTTCACGGAACGGCTGTCCCCGGCATGGGGCGTTCGATCTATGCCGGCATGAACGTGAAATTCTGATATTGCCCTTGGCAGCGACCGCACCCCGGTCACTGCTTGTGGGCTCGATGGATCGGTTTACGATTCGTTTCCCAGGGAGGCCAGCGGCCTCCCTTTTTTATTGGCACCCCTGCCGTTTATACTGACGGCAGCATGAATGAATTTGACCCCGATCCCCCCAAGCTTCGCGACCTTGATGCGGCAGGAAGACTGATCCTGGTGCTGGTGGCATCGTTGGCGCTGCATCTTGCGCTGATTCTGGGGGTGCAGGTCAAGGCGGTCGGGGAGAAGGGCGGGGTGCATCGGGTGATGGAAGTGCGGGTCGAACGCGTGGCGGAAGCGGAGGTCAATGCCAAACTTTCGACGGCGTTACCCGACAAGATTGAAAAAAAGACGGTTGCCGCTGAAGCGACGCATCGTGATGAGGCGGCTACGTCGAAGCCGGCAGACAGACCGGCCTCGCCCGTGGCCGAGCCGCCTGCATCTTCATTGCCCATGCTTGAGATGCCTCTGCTCGAGGACCCCACATGGTATCCGGCCAAACAGCTCGATGTGCACCCCGTTGCGCTTAACCCGATCAAGCCCGTTTACCCGGAAAAAGGCGTGGAACTCGGGGTGGACGGCAAAGTCGTTTTGCTTTTGTTGATCGACGAGAGCGGCATGGTGAAAGACGCCTCGGTAGTGGAGGCTGACCCTGAAGGGATTTTCGAGGAGTCGGCGCTGGCAGCCTTCCGCAATGCGCGCTTTGCTCCGGCGCAGAAAAATGGCCGAGCGGTGAAGAGCCGGGTGCTGATCAGGGTGAGCTACGAATTGAATGACCGGAAAAAACCGGTGATTGTTCAGCCGCCGTTGCCGGCAACGCCCTGATCGGCGCCGTTCCCCGGTGGCGTAACCCCCTTCGGCAGCAGTACCCACATTTTTCCGCTCTGCTTCATGCTGCCGGCCTGTTTGCCCGCATCCTTGCCGAATCCCCAGAAAAAATCCGCGCGCACCACACCGTGGATTGCGCCGCCGGTATCCTGCGCCAGCACCAGGCGGTTGAGCGGCTTGGTGCTGTTCGGCCAGGTGGTGGCGAGGAACACCGGCGCGCCGAGCGGGATGTGGCGCGGGTCGACCGCGATGCTGCGCTCTGCGCTGAGCGGCACGCCCAGTGCGCCGATCGGGCCGCCCGTCTGGTTCGGCAGGTCGCGGAAGAACACGTAGCTGGCGTTGAGATTGAGCAGGTCGGGGAGTTTTTTGGGATTTTGATTGCCCCAATCCTTGATGCCTTGCATCGAGGCTTTTTCCAGCGGCAGGTCGCCACGCTCCACCAGAATTTTGCCGATGGACTTGTAGGGATAGCCGTTCTGGTCGGCATAGCCAACGCGCACCGTTTCGCCGTTGGGCAGGGCGATTCTGCCGGAACCCTGGATTTGCAGGAAGAACAGGTCGACGGCGTCATCCACCCAGTAAAGCGCTTTACCCTTGAGCGGGGCCATGCCGCCGTCAATTTCGGACCGGCTGTAATACGGCACCACACGGCGCCCTTCCAGGCGCCCGCGCAGCCGCATGTGTTTCAGTTCCGGGTAGATCGTGCCGAGGTCGACGATCAGCAGGTCATCGGGGGTGCCGTAAAGCGGATAGCGGTAGCGTTTCGAGGGTGTGCGGCTGCCATTCAGCAGCGGCTCGTAATAGCCGGTGACCAGTCCTTCGGTGCTGCCGTCAGGCTGCGTGGCCTGATAGGGGGTGAAGTATTGTTCGAAGAATTCATGCAGGGCTGCGTTGTTTGCAGGCTGTACTGCGGCTGCGGCAATGCAGGCCGGTTTCCAGGCGGGCTGGTTCTGCAGGGGCGCGCAGCTTTGCCTGAAAGCGTCCCAGGAAGCAGCCAGATCCTCGTCCTGCCACCCGGCAAGCGCTTCCCAGCCGACGGGCTGAAGCGGCGGTGCAGCAGGAACGGGCGGGATTGCTGCAACGGCAGGTGGCGGCGCAACGGCGGGTTTTTGCAGTGTGGCGCAGGCGGAAATCGTCAGGGTCAACAGCAGGGCGAGCAGGTTTTTCATGGAGATGTTTGATTCTGATTCAGGTTCAGTGCGGTGAAATAATCGTATAAAAACAGTTGAGCCGTAAAGGGCGCAAAGGTTCGCGAAGGAGTTCAAAAATTGGAACAACTTGATCTGCTTGCTGGATGGGTGATGCATTGCAATTCATTAAGCCGGTGTTTCGCCTAGAGGCGCCTATTTTCGGTACCTTGCGAACCTTTGCGTCCCTTGCGGTGAAAGTGTGCTTCTTTGTCAATCCGGCAGGCTGCTAGTGCAGCACGCGAGGCATGTTCAGGGTAAATTCAGGAATAATCGTGTCGAACTTGGTGCCGTCTTCCGCCGCCATCTGGTAGCTGCCGTGCATGGTGCCGACCGGGGTGGCGATGATGCAGCCGCTGGTGTATTCGAAATTTTCGCCCGGTTTCAGCAGCGGCTGTTCGCCGATCACGCCCAGGCCGCGGACTTCCTGCACCTGATCGGTGGCATCGGTGATGACCCAGTGGCGGCTGATCAACTGGGCGGCAACGCTACCGGTATTGGTGATGGTGATCGTATAGGCGAATACGAACCGCTCCTGCTCGACGTCGGACTGGTCGGGAACATATTCGACGCGTGTTGCCACCGTGATTTCATATTTCTTGCTGTCAGCCATCCGGCTATTCCACACGAATTTGCCGGTGCTGGCAAGTCCGATAGACCAGCCGCCGCCAATTGGGCTGTACGATCTTTAAATTCGCGGATAGTTGCAGCAAATAAAAACCCGGAGTCCTTTGGGGCATACGACCTTTCATTCGCGGGTATTTTCAGCGAATAGAAAGTCGAAGTCCTTTAGGGTAAAATCCAGACTTTTGATTTATTAAGGAAGTGCCATGCCCCAGTTCAGAATTGCCCCCAGCATCCTGTCCGCAAATTTTGCCAAGTTGGGTGAGGAGGTCGACAATGTCCTCGCCGCTGGCGCCGACATTGTTCACTTCGATGTCATGGACAACCATTACGTGCCCAATCTCACCATTGGTCCGCTGGTGTGCGAGGCTTTGCGCAAGCATGGCGTGACTGCGCCCATCGACGTGCACCTGATGGTCAAGCCGGTGGATCGCATCATCCCCGACTTTGCCAAGGCGGGCGCCACCTACATTACCTTCCATCCGGAATCTTCCGAGCATGTCGACCGCACCATCGGCCTGATCAAGGAATGCGGTTGCAAGGCCGGCCTGGTATTCAACCCGGCCACCCCGCTGGACGTGCTGGAATACACCCTGGACAAGCTCGACATGGTGCTGCTGATGTCGGTGAACCCGGGCTTCGGCGGCCAGAAATTCATCCCCTACGTGCTCGACAAGGCGCGCAAGGTGCGCCAGATGATCGACGCTTCCGGCAAGGATATCCGCCTGGAAATCGATGGCGGCGTAGGCCCGGCCAATATTCTGGAAGTCGCCAAGGCGGGCGTGGACACCTTCGTTGCCGGTTCCGCCGTATTCGGCGCAGCCAAGGCCAGCGACCCGCATCATTACGATTCGATTATTGCTGCGATGCGTGCCGAGCTGGCTAAGGCCTGATTTTGTTTTGAACCGCAGAGACGCGGAGGCGCAGAGAATTTTTTATACTGAAACCTCTGCGCCTCCGCGTCTCTGCGGTAAAAATTGAAAATGAAGAAATTTCCAATCCCGGTCAAAGCCGTTGTCATTGACTTAGACGGCACGCTGTTGAACACCGCCCCGGATATCGCCGAGGCGGCGCAGCGCATGTTGCGCGACCTGGGGTTGCCACCGGTCAGCCTGGAAAAAATCCGGTCCTACATCGGCAACGGCATTGCCAACCTGGTGAAGCGGGCATTGACCGGCGAAATGAGCGGCAAGCCGGACGAAGCATTGTTCGCCAGGGCGTTGCCGCTGTTCGAGAAGCATTACGAAGAGGTGCTGCACCGCGAAACCCATCCTTATCCGGGCGTGATGGACGGGCTGAAGGCGCTGCGCGACGCGGGCTTTCCCCTGGCCTGCATTACCAACAAGGCGCAGCGTTTCACCTTGCCGCTTCTGGCCGAGATGGGCATGAAGGATTATTTCGAGCTGATCCTGTCCGGCGACAGCCTGCCGCGCAAGAAGCCCGACCCGCTGCCGCTGCGCTATGCCGCGATCTATTACGAAGCCGAGCCCAGGGATCTGCTGCTGGTGGGCGATTCCCTGAACGACAGCCAGGCGGCGCGCGCCGCAGGCTGCCCGGTGGTGTTGCTGCCCTACGGCTATAATGGCGGCAAGGATGTGCGCGAGCAGGACTGCGATGCGGTGATCGAAAGCTTGCTGGAAGTATTGAAGCTGATTAAAAAGGCATAATTTATATGAACCGCAGAGGCGCAGAGGCGCAGAGAAGGGTGATATTCGACATACGGCGATGGTGAGCCTGGTCTCGATTGCAAAAAATAAATGTTTGTTTTTCTCTGCGCCTCCGCGCCTCTGCGGTGAAAGTATTTTATGACTGAACAAGAATTCAACACTCTCGCCGCCCAAGGCTACAATCGCATCCCGCTGGTCAGGGAAACCCTGGCCGACCTCGACACCCCGTTAAGCGTCTACCTCAAGCTCGCCAACCGGCCCTACTCCTACCTGCTCGAATCGGTAGTGGGCGGCGAGCGTTTCGGGCGCTATTCCTTCATCGGCCTGCCGGCCAAAACCCGGATCAGGGTGAGTGGCCGCCATGTGACGGTGGAAGGCGACGGAAAAGTGTTCGAAGAACTCGAAACCGACGACCCGCTCCAGTTCATCCAGAATTACGCCGCGCGCCTGAAAGTGGCGGAGCATCCCGGTCAGCCGCGCTTCACCGGCGGACTGGCCGGCTATTTCGGCTACGACACCATCCGCTACATCGAGAAAAAACTGGCCCACACCGTCAAGCCTGACGTGCTGGATACGCCGGACATCCTGCTGCTGCTGTCGGAAGAAGTGGCGGTGGTGGACAACCTGTCCGGCAAGATTTATCTGGTCGTTTACGCTGATCCCGCCCAGCCCGACGAATATGTCCGCGCCCATGCGCGGCTGGAGGAATTGCGCGGCCAGTTGAACAAACCGGCGGAAGTTCCCGTTACGGTGTCGCATCCGCCGGTGCAGGCGGTGTCCGAATTCGGCGAGGAGCCCTTCAAACAGGCGGTGGGAAAAGCCCGGCAGTACATTTTCGACGGCGACATCATGCAGGTGGTGCTGTCCCAGCGCATGTCGCAGCCCTTTGCTGCCTCGCCGCTGACGCTTTACCGCGCGCTGCGCTCGCTCAACCCCTCACCATACATGTTTTATTACGACATGGGCGGCTTCCAGGTGGTCGGCTCGTCGCCGGAAATCCTGGTGCGGCTTGAGGATGACACCGTCACCGTGCGTCCGATCGCCGGTACCCGGCCGCGCGGCAAGAGCCGCGAGGAGGACGAGGCGCTGGCCGCCGACCTGCTTGCCGACCCGAAGGAACTGGCCGAGCACCTGATGCTGATGGACCTGGGCCGCAACGATGCGGGCCGCGTCGCCCATACCGGTTCGGTCAGGGTCACCGAAAATATGGCGATCGAACGCTATTCTCATGTCATGCACATCGTCTCCAACGTCGAGGGCAAACTCAAAGACGGCCTGAATGCGATGGACGTGCTGCGCGCCACCTTTCCGGCCGGCACCGTTTCGGGCGCGCCCAAAGTGCGCGCGATGGAGATCATCGATGAGCTGGAGCCGACCAAGCGCGGCATCTACGCGGGCGCGGTGGGCTATCTCGGTTTCAATGGCGACATGGATCTGGCGATTGCCATCCGCACTGCGGTGGTAAAAGACCAAATGCTTTACGTCCAGGCCGGTGCCGGCATCGTCGCCGATTCGGTGCCCGCGAGCGAATGGACGGAAACCCGCAACAAGGCCCGCGCCGTGCTGCGCGCGGCGGAGCTGGCGCTGGGCGGGTTAAAGGCGGAGTGAACCACGGAGGCACTAGAGAGATTCTTTTTCTGAGAAGATTAGTTGGTGTCGCGATTGAAGTTCATCGCGCTTTGGGGCCGGGATTGTTAATGTTTGTCTGAAAAATGGGCGGGGATGACAGAACAACGGGTTCTGGCCAGAGGTCTTCTGCCATTCCGAGTGGGATACGCTGGCAAGGCCGGGCAGGGCGTCCGCTTTTCACGCAAGGGGAATTGCCATGAAAACAGAACAAGCCAGTCAGGATATTCATGCTTTCACCGCCGAAGCGCGCGCGGCCATCTATCACGCCATCTTTTCGCGCCGCGACGTGCGCGGCCAGTTCTTGCCCAAGGCCGTGCCGGACGAGGTGTTGAGCCGCATCATCACCGCAGCCCACTACGCGCCTTCCGTCGGCTTCATGCAGCCATGGAATTTTCTCGTGGTGCGGTCGGACGAGGTCAAGCGCAAGGTACACGCCGCCTTTGCCGAAGCTCACGCCGAAGCGGCGGAGATGTTCGAAGGCGACAAGCGCGCCACCTACAAGACGCTCAAGCTCGAGGGCATACTCGAATCGCCCGTGGGTATTTGCATCACCTGCGACCGCGAGCGCACCGGTCCGGTGGTGGTAGGGCGCACCCACATGAAAACCATGGATCTCTACAGCAGTGTCTGCGCCGTGCAGAATCTCTGGCTGGCAGCGCGGGCCGAGGGGCTGGGCGTGGGCTGGGTCAGTATTTTCAACCAGGCCGCGTTGCAGGCGGCCCTCGGTATCCCCAAGGGCATCACTCCGATCGCCTACCTTTGCGTCGGCTATGTCAGCCACTTCCTGGCCAAGCCGGAACTCGAAGCCGCCGGCTGGTTGCCGCGTCTGCCGATTGAAGACCTCGTGTACTTCGACCAGTGGGGTCACAGCGACAACGAGCAACCGCTGGTCAGGCAGTTGATGCGCGACCAAGCCGCCGCGCAGGAAGTCGCCAACGCCGCTCCGCTCTAGCAGCCTGTCGGACTTGAAGGAAATCGGCTGCAAATCCGCCTGAGCGGTAGATCGCCTCGCCCTCGCGGCGCACGGGTATCGGTGGCGCATTTCGAGCGGAATACGCACTTCAATCGGTTCAACCGTGACTGGATCGCCAGGCAAGGCGGCGAAGCGCCCCCAGCCCATATTGAAATGCGGTTTTTAGGATCATTCTGTCCGGCTGTTCAGGCACAGCATATACTGAATTGTTTAAAAGGAAACCAAAATGGCTGAAATCGAACGGATAGAACTGGAAAGATATCGCGCTCAACTCACGGCCGATGTTAAAAATCTGGTGGAGAAATATCGTGCCATATTTGATTGGGATATTCCCGAGATCGATGAAAACATGGCGGACAGACTCATCATCGCAGCGGTTCGCGAGGCGTTGGCAGGTGTTGAAAAGGAATTGCTTGGCTGAACCGGCTTGGCGCCAATTCTGGTGAAAGGACCATGACTGGAACAAAGGTCACGGGTCATGACAGGCTATATTTTCGAAGCTGAGAGCTATGGTTGAATGCGCGTACGTCAGACCTCGAACGGCGAATGAAACCGCCGCTGGTCAGACGTGCTGAAATTATAGAGCTATTCTGGAGGTGCGCCGTATCAGAACCGGGATACAGGAAGGCAAATTCGGTGCTTGCCAGGATATTTAAGAATAGGGGGCGTAGCGCATGAATACAAAACCCAAACGGACTGATGGCTATTCCGGTCAGGCTGCTGGCGTGACCGCAAGCCAATTGCAGGTAGACCCCACGGCGGGTCTGGCGGACAGTGAAGCACAGAGCCGCCTGCAGCGCTATGGCTACAACGAAATCAAGGAAAAGGAAGAACCTCTCTGGCATCGTGTCTTCCGTCGTTTCTGGGGGCCGATCCCATGGATGATCGAGGTGGCGGCCATCCTCTCGGCCATTGTCGGAAAGTGGGACGACTTCATCATTATCGCCATCATGCTGCTGGTGAATGCCGGCCTGGATTTCTTCCAGGAACATCGTGCGTTGAACGCACTAAAGGCCCTGAAGCAGCGCCTGACGGCCGAGGTCGTCGTGTTGCGCAATGGGGAGTTCAAGACCATCCCGGCTCGGGAGCTTGTGCCCGGTGATGTTATCAAGTTGCTCATCGGCAATATCGTCCCTGCCGACGTGCAATTGCTGCAGGGTGACTATCTTTCGCTGGATCAATCGGCACTTACGGGCGAGTCGTTGCCGGTCAACAAGAAGGTGAATGAGATCGCCTACGCCAGCACCATCGTCAAGCAAGGCGAGATGCTGGCGGTCGTGGTCAATACCGGCGCCAATACCAATTTTCATACCGTGGTGGCCTTGGTGGCCAAGGCCTCGCTGGAAGAGCGCAGCCACTTTCAGAAGATGGTGGTGCTGATCGGAAATTTCCTGATCCTGATTACGGTTGTGCTGGTTGTGCTGATAGTCATGGTCTCCCTGTTCCGTCACGAGCATTTCCTGGAAATTGCCCGTTTTGCCCTGGTGTTGACGGTGGCAGCCATTCCCGTGGCATTGCCGGCGGTGCTGTCGGTGACCATGGCGGTGGGCGCCATGAATCTTGCGAGACGCCAGGCGATTGTGTCGCGTTTGACAGCCATCGAGGAGTTGGCTGGGGTGGATGTCTTCTGTTCGGATAAGACGGGAACGCTCACCAAGAATGAAATGCAAGTGTCGCAGCCGTTTCTGTTGGAGGGTATGACGGAAGTGGATTTGTTCGTGGTTGCCGTCCTGGCATCCAGAGAGGAAAACCATGACCCGATCGAACGGCCTATTTTTCAGTATCTTGCCGAGAAGATGCCGGAGGCTGACTGGAAGTCGTACATTCAAAAGGGTTTCATACCCTTCGACCCGGTGCGCAAACGTACCGAGGCGCTGGTTGAAAAAGACGGTGAATCCTTCCTTGCAGTGAAGGGCGCGCCGCAGATACTGATGAATATGGCAGAACTCTCGGATGCAGTGGCGGAGATGCTGACTGACAAAGTCGATCAACTGGCCGCTACCGGTTATCGAACTCTGGCAGTAGGCCGCAAGTCGGGTGACTCGCCTTTGCAATTGCTAGGGTTGATTCCTCTCTATGACCCCCCTCGGGAGGATTCCCGGTCGGTGCTGGAAGAAATGCGTGCAAATGGCGTGCAAGTGAAAATGGTCACGGGAGACAACATTGCCATCGCAAAGGAGATCGGACACCTCCTGGGGCTTGATGCCAACGCGATCCGCTCCAGGCAGTTAACAGGGAGTGGCAGCCTGGAGTTGATGAGTCTGGCCTCGGCATTGGCCGCTGCGGTCTATATGAAGCTCAAGGGCGAGACAAGCCGGTCGGAGGCGCAGCACTTCGCCGACGAAGTAATGGGCACTGTGCGCTCGCTTTACGACAGCCGGTTGTTGGATATGGAGTTCATCCATACCCACGAATCAGCCATTGTCCAAATGATCGAGCGCGTGGATATCTTTGCCGAGGTAGTGCCGGAGGACAAGTACCGTATCGTCGATACCCTGCAAAAAGGCGGCCACATTGTGGGCATGACTGGCGACGGGGTAAACGATGCGCCGGCGCTCAAAAAAGCCGATTGTGGCATCGCAGTATTTGGCGCAACCGACGCGGCACGGGCTGCAGCCGCGATCATATTGACCGCTCCGGGTTTGGGTGTGATCAACGAGGCCGTCCGGCAGGCAAGGATAACTTTCGAGCGAATGAAGAGCTATGCCACGTTCCGGATCGCGGAAACGATCCGGATCATTCTGTTTATGACGCTATCGATCGTGGTATTCAATTTCTACCCGATTACCGCCCTCATGATCATCCTGTTGGCATTGCTGAACGACATTCCAATTCTCGCCATCGCCTATGACAATACCCGTGTCGACCGGAAGCCGGTGCGCTGGCGGATGACCGAACTGCTTACAGTGGCCAGCGTATTGGGAACGGTCGGCGTCGTTTCCTCTTTTCTTCTGTTTTTCCTCCTGCGTGAGCAAGGCTTGCCCAATGACCTGATCCAGTCGATATTCTTTCTGAAGTTGATCGTGGCCGGCCACAGCACGCTTTACATAACCCGTTCCGAAGGATGGTTCTGGCAGCGCCCCTGGCCTTCGCCGCTGCTGTTCTGGGCAACTTTCGGCACGGAAATCGTGGGGACGCTCATCGCAGTCTATGGCGTTTTCATTACACCCATCGGGTGGGGGTATGCGTTGCTGGCCTGGGCTTATGCACTGGCCTGGTTTGTGGTCAACGATGTTGCAAAAATCTGGGTTCGCCGACTGGTTCGTCAGACGGCCTAGGCAATGCTTAATAAGGAGAAATAATGAAAGTATCGTTTCATGGCGCCGCCAGAGGTGTGACGGGTTCGTGTCATATGGTCGAATGCGGTGGGAAAAAGATCCTGATCGATTGCGGTTTGTATCAGGGCGGGCGTGAGCTGGACGAGGAAAATGCAGAGCCTTTCGGGTTTGACCCGGCCGCTATCGACTATGTCTTGCTGACCCATGCGCATTTGGACCATTGCGGCCGCTTGCCTCTCCTGGTTAAACGGGGATTCCGCGGTGAAATCATCGCGACAGCGGCAACCAAGGAACTGGCCCGCGTGGTTCTGCTCGATTCGGCGCATCTGCAGGAAGAAGAGGCGCGTCACCGGGCAAGCAGATCATGGCACCGAGGAAATCATGCGGAGCCGGAACCACTTTATTCTCTGCTGGATGCCTTCAATACTTTCGAATTTTTCGGCCGCAGCGCGGCTTATACGACTGTCTTTCAATTGGCGCCCGGCCTTATCGCAACGTTCTTCGACGCAGGCCACATTCTGGGCTCCGCCAGCATTTACCTGGAACTGCAGGAGAAAGGCCATAAGACCAGCATCGTATTCTCGGGTGACCTGGGAAACGCGGGGCGGCCCTTGCTGCGCACTCCGCATATCCCGCACAAGGCCGATGCCGTGGTGATCGAGACCACGTACGGTGATCGGCGTCACAAGGGGTTGCCGGACTCGATCGAAGAGCTTTATGTGGCGATCGACGACACGTTTCAACGGGGTGGAAACGTGATTATTCCCACTTTTGCCCTGGAGCGGGCGCAAGAACTTCTCTACTTTCTCAGAGAAGGTGTGGAGAGTAAACGCCTGCCGGCGACCATGCAGGTGTTTCTCGATTCGCCCATGGCCATATCGGCGACCCAGATATTCGAGCATCACCCGGAATGCTACGCGGCAGCGGTGGCTGAGTTATTCAGGGAGGGGCGGGATCCATTCCTTCTGCCCGGCTTGCGGTTTACACGGGAAACTGCCGATTCCATGGCAATAAACCGTATCGCCGGCGGCGCAGTGATCATGGCTGGATCCGGCATGTGCACCGGGGGGCGGGTACGCCATCATCTCCAGCACAACCTGTGGCGAAACAACGCAAGCATCGTATTCGTCGGATATGCCGCGGAACGAACGCTCGCCCGGCGCATTATCGACGGAGCGGAAATGGTTCACCTGTTTGGCGAGGACGTGCCTGTGCGCGCAAAGATTCATACCATCAACGGATTTTCGGCCCATGCCGACCAGGGCGAACTGCTGGATTGGCATAAAGAAATCGACCCGGACGTGACGTTCCTGGTTCATGGGGAACCTGCGGCGATGCAGCAATTCGCTTCGGTTCTGAAATCGCCGCGCATTGAAATGCCGGAGCTTCACCAGTCATATGAACTCTAGGAAGCTGTCTCAATAAATATCATGGACGCGACTATTCGGGGCGGTGGTTGCGACGGTTCGCCGCCCATTGCACCTGGTTCCTGGGCAGCCGCAGTCAATTCCACCCCTTTGGGAAGATACCGCCGCTCACCGGATTTGCCGACCTCGGAAGACGTGCAGACCGGCCCACGTCTCCGTTCTACAATGAAATCTTGAAGCTGTAGCCGCCTGCTGGGATAATAGCTTTGTTTGGGATGCTGCCAGCACCAACCTCCCTCCAGCGAAATAAAAAGCGGGTAGTAAAGCGGGTATCATTTGGCGGTATAGCGGGATGTGTCCTGTTAAATCAATTGGATAAGATAAATATGCTGCTGATGATCGACAATTACGACTCCTTCACCTACAACCTGGTGCAGTATTTCGGCGAACTGGGCGCGGATGTGCGCGTTTATCGCAACGACGAGATTACCGTCGAGCAGGCGGCGGCACTCAAGCCAGACCACATCGTGATTTCTCCCGGCCCCTGCACGCCCAACGAGGCGGGAGTTTCGGTGCCGCTGATCCAGGCGCTTGCCGGCAAGGTGCCGCTGCTCGGTGTATGCCTCGGTCATCAGAGCATCGGCCAGGCCTTCGGCGGCAGGATCGTTCACGCCCAACACCTGATGCACGGCAAGACCTCGATGATCCATCACAAGGACACCGGCGTGTTCCACGGGTTGCCCAATCCGTTCCGCGCCACCCGCTACCATTCGCTGGTGATCGAGCGCGAAAGCCTGCCGGACTGCCTGGAAATCACTGCATGGACCGACGACGGCGAGATCATGGGAGTGCGCCACAAAACGCTGGCGGTGGAGGGGGTGCAGTTCCATCCCGAATCCATTCTTACCGAGCATGGCCACGATATGCTGGCGAATTTTCTCAAGGAGAAGCTGCCATGATGACGCCGCAAGAAGCACTGACCGCGCTGCTGGAAAAGCGCGATCTGACTCGTGGCGAGATGCTTTCCGTCATGCGCCAGATCATGGGCGGCGGGCTGACGCCGGTGCAGATCGCCGGGATCCTGGTGGCGTTGCGCGCCAAAGGCGAAACCGTGACGGAGATCGCCGCTGCTGCCGAGGTGATGCGCGAGCTTTCGACCAAGGTGCCGGTAGGTACCGAGATGCATCTGGTCGATACCTGCGGTACCGGCGGCGACGGCGCGCACACCTTCAATATTTCCACCGCCTCCGCGCTGGTGGCGGCGGCCGTGGGCGTGAAAGTCGCCAAGCATGGAGGGCGCTCGGTGTCCTCCACCTGCGGCAGCGCCGATATACTGGAGGCGCTGGGCGTCAACGTCAATCTCACGCCCGACCAGGTCGCGCAGTCCATCCATGAAATCGGCGTCGGCTTCATGTTCGCGCCCAACCATCACAGTGCCATGAAGTTCGCCGCGCCGGTGCGGCGCGAGCTGGGCGTGCGCACCCTGTTCAACCTGCTCGGTCCGCTCACCAACCCGGCCGGCGCGAGAAACCAGGTGATGGGCGTGTTCAGCAAGGATTTGTGCCGCCCGCTGGCGGAAGCGCTGAAATCTCTCGGCGCGAATCATGTCATGGTGGTGCATGGCGGCGACGGTATGGATGAAATTACCATCACCACCGAAACCCATGTCGCCGAACTGAAGGACGGCGGCGTGATGGAGTATGCGATTGACCCCGAAGAATTCGGCATGAAGCTCGGTGCAGTCGAAGACCTCAAGGCGCGCGATCCTGAAGAGGCAAAAGTCAAACTGCTGGCGGTGCTGGATAACGTTTCCGGTGCGGCGCAGGACATTGTCGTCCTCAACGCCGGAGCCGCAATCTACGTCGGCGGCTTGGCGCAGACACTGGAAGAAGGGGTGAGAATGGCGCTGCATGTGATTGCCAGCGGCGAGGCCAAGGCCAAGCTGGAGCAGTTGATCGCTTTTTCGAATCGTTTTAAGTGAGCATGAACCGCAGAGGCGCAGAGACGCAGAGGGAAAATTTTTTAACCGGGTTGATTATTGGCTGTGCAATCGAAGTGCATAAAGAGTTGGGGCCGGGGCTTCTGGAATCTGCATACGAACAGTGCTTATGCCACGAGCTGTTGTTGCAAGGAGTGGGTTTTGAGAGGCAGGTATCACTGCCTGTAGTTTATAAAGGTATCAAACTTGATTGCGGCTATTTGATGGACTTGGTTGTGGAGGGCGAAATTGTCGTTGAGCTCAAGACAGTTGAAAAAATATTGCCCATCCACGAAGCCCAGCTATTAACCTATTTGAAGCTCTATCACCGGCCCGTTGGTTTGCTTGTCAATTTTAACGTGCCAGTTCTCAAGAGTGGTATTAAACGCATCGTTAACCAATTTCAAGAACTCTCTGCGCCTCCGCGCCTCTGCGGTGAAGCCTAATAATCATGACCGACATCCTGAAAAAAATCCTCGAAGTAAAACAAGCCGAAGTCGCCCGCGCCGTGGCGAAGAAGCCCTATGCCGCCGTGCTTGCCGAGGCTGAAGCAATGTCCCCGGCGCGCGATTTCGTCGGTGCCATACGTGCCAAGATTGCGGCGGGCAAGCCTGCGGTGATCGCCGAGATCAAGAAGGCCAGCCCTTCCAGAGGAGTGATCCGGGAAAGCTTCGATCCTGCCGCGATTGCCGGAAGCTACGAGCGGCACGGTGCTGCCTGTTTGTCGGTGCTTACCGACGTGCAGTTCTTTCAGGGCAGCAAGAACCACCTGGTCGAAGCGCGAGCCGCCTGCGGCCTGCCGGTATTGCGCAAGGATTTCATGATCGATCCTTACCAGATTTGCCGCGCCCGTATGCTCGGTGCGGATGCCATCCTGCTGATCGTGGCGGCGCTGGAATTATCGCAGATGAAGGAACTGGAGGTGCTGGCCCATGAACTCGGCATGGCCGTGCTGGTGGAAAGCCATGACGCCGCCGAGCTGGAAGCTGCCCTGCAACTCAGTACCCCGCTGATCGGCATCAACAACCGCAACCTGCGCACCTTCGAAACCCACCTCGAAACCACCCTCGACCTGCTGCCGCGCATCCCCGCCGACCGCATCGTCATCACCGAGAGCGGCATCCACGGGCCGGAAGATGTTCGGTTGATGCGCGGCCACGGCGTCAACACCTTCCTCGTCGGCGAGGCATTCATGCGCGCCGACGACCCCGGCCTTGAACTGGCGCGGCTATTCGGCTGATACATCTGACCTTGACGAAGTCGGACGGGCAGTCTATATTATTACAGTATTACTGTAATACATGGAGACGCTATGTTGGCTTCAAAAGTAACGACCAAGTATCAG
>Ga0307375_10000394_pt1 | contig 56888 bp, 45 predicted proteins | sample TR1MG_FD_202531 | JGI IMG/M metagenome (GOLD analysis project Ga0307375, IMG submission 202531) | Soil microbial communities from Risofladan, Vaasa, Finland - TR-1 | ecosystem: Environmental > Terrestrial > Soil > Coastal area > Acid sulfate soil | place: Finland: Risofladan, Vaasa | collected...
TGAGCTTGCGGGCAAGCGCGACTTCGGCTTCGGGGATTTTATACAGCGGATAAATCTTGCTGTAATTGACGATGGCGAGATCAAGGCCGCGCTCGACAGCTTCATGCATGAAGACTGAGTTCAAGACGCGACGCGCATAGGCGTTCAACCCGAACGAGATATTGCTGACGCCGAGAAGCGTTTTGACTTCGGGAAGCTCTTTTTTGATGCCGGCGATGGCATTGAGTGTTTCGATACCAGCGCTGCGATAGTCCTCCTGGCCAGTGGAGATGGGTAGCGTCAGGGCATCGAAAATCAGCTCTTGCGGGCGCATGCCGTATTTATTTACGGCGAGATCGTAGATGCGCTTGGCGATGGCGACTTTCTTTTCGGCAGTAAGCGCCATGCCATCTTCATCAATGGTGAGCGCGATGACGGCCGCGCCGTAACGCTTGGCCATGGGAAGAACACGGCTGGTGCGCTTTTCACCGTCCTCCAGGTTGATGGAGTTGATGATCGCCTTGCCGGGAATGCGCTTGAGAGCTTCCTCGATGACATCGGCTTCGGTGGAGTCGACGAGGATAGGCGCGGGAACGCGAGTGGCGATCTTCTCCAGCACGGAACTCATGTAGCCCTTCTCGTCTTCGCCGACGACGGCGCAGCAGAGGTCGAGCATGTGGGAACCTTCGTTCACAAGGCGCTTGGCGAGGGTGAGGATTTCGTCGTAATTTTGCGAGCGAACGAGATTGCGGAAGTGCTCCATGCGCGTCGTCGTGTTCATCTCTTCAGCGACGATGAGCGGCTTGGGTTCGAGATCGAGCGGAACGGCGCTGTAGGCGCTGGCGGCCATGCCCACGGGCTTCACGTCGCGGCGGGCAGGCTCGAGGTTAGCCACGGCTTCGACGACGGCCTTGAGATGCTCGGGGGTGGTGCCGCAGCATCCGCCAACAACACGAACACCGTAGTCCTGCACGAAATGTTTGTGATACTGCGCGAGGTCCGCGGGCTGAAGCAGATATACGGCACGGCCTCCGACATTCTGCGGAAGCCCGGCATTGGGTAGGACGGAGATGTGCTTGGTGGAGTTGAGTCCAAGGTAACGGACAGCATCATTCATTTCCACCGGGCCGGTGGCGCAATTGAGGCCGATGATATCAACGTCGAAAACTTCGAGAGACGTGAGCGCGGCGCCGATCTCGGTGCCGAGCAGCATGGTGCCGGTGGCTTCCAGCGTGACCTGTACCTGGACGGGCACACGCTTGCCGGCTTTGTGCATGGAGTCAAAAGCCGCGACCACGGCGGCTTTGGCCTGGAGAATGTCCTGGCAGGTTTCAATGAGCAGGACATCAACGCCGCCTTCCAGCAGCGCATCCATCTGCTCCACGTAGCCAGCCACCATGTCGTCGAAAGAGATGTGGCCGAGCGAGGGCAACTTGGTGGTGGGACCAACGGAACCAGCAACAAAGCGCGGCTTTTCGGGCGTGCTGAAACTGTTGGCGGCTTCGCGGGCGACTTTGACGGCGGCCAGGTTCAACTCGGCGACACGATCCTGAAGGTCGTACTCGGCAAGCACGATGCGACTGGCGCCGAACGTGTCAGTTTCCACGACATCGCAGCCCACGCGAAAGAAGTCTGCATGAATGTCTCGAATGATGTCCGGGCGGCTGAGCACAAGCAGTTCGTTGCAGCCTTCCTTGCCCCAGAAATCATCAGGCGTCGGATTGCGGAACTGGATGTTAGTACCCATTGCGCCGTCATAGACGACGACGCGCTCGTTCACTGCCTTCAGAAATTCGCTCATGAAGATGGATGCCCTTTCGCCCGGGGCCGGAGTTGGGCGCCTCCGAGCAACGGAACGATGTGAGATATTCAATGCTGGCTGTAACTTCTATCAGGATAAGCCATTTAGGCGGAGTCGCCAAACTCGTGGGGCGGAATGGCGAGTTTTGAGGATGAAACGCAAAATGCCGACCCTGAATGGACCGGCATTTGCAGTAAGCCCCGAGAATTTCTACTTCGTAATCATCCGCTGCTTATCGGCTTCGGTGTTGTTGAAGACGACATTCTGGCCGACATGAGCGGGAACACCAGCCAACAACTGCTCCTTGCGGTAGACGAGGTTGGTGGCGTTCAAGGTAGCCAACTCAAAGCCGTGTCCATGCGTGATGGCATCGGTGGGGCAGGCCTCAACACAGTAGCCACAGAAGATGCAGCGGTTGTAGTCGATGTTGTAAACCTTGGCGTAGCGCTCGGCGCCGCTGATGCGGTTCTCTTCCGTGTTCTCCGCGGCTTCGATGTAAATGCAGTTCGAAGGACACGCAGCGGCACAGAGGAAGCAGGCGACGCACTTCTCGAGACCGTTCTCGTCCCGCTGCAGGACGTGCATGCCACGGAAGCGTTCCTGGAAGACAGCGCCGCGCAACGGGCCGGAACCGTCCGGATAGTTCTCGACGATGGTCGGCTTGAACATTTCCCCGAAGGTGACGCTCATGCCCTTGGCGATAGCGGAGACGTTTTTTAGGAATCCCATAACGGTAACGAAATAGTATAACCGCGCGGAACGGTATCTTGCCAGAGGATAGAAAAGTCTTGTTCCGCTGCAGTTTGGATTTCCGCAGGGCAAAGACAAGCAGCTATTTAGCCAATTGACACCACAATCCAGCGGTGACACAATCCGACTTCGAAATTTCTTATCAGGAAAACAATACCTTGGCTGCTGAGCCTAAAGATTTGGTCGTGGGAATCTTGGGGGCGTCTGGTACGCTTGCAGGCCTATTGCTCGTCTTTGGAGGTTTCCTTTTTTCTCAGGCTGCGTCGTTTCCACCAGAAACACCCGATAACGTTACCTCCAAATTTTCCAAGGCGGGTCGATTTGCCACCTGGCCATTTATCGGCTTTCTCCTTTCTACAATGCTTTGTGTGGTCTGGTTGTTGTATTCCGAGTGTTGGCTGTATTGGCTGGATGTGATTGTGTTTCTCGTAAGTGTTGTTGCTACAGGGATCTACGGTGTTGCGGCTGCGTATCGTTATCTTTAGAAAGGCGCAACGTGAGTCTGGACACGTACAAACTGCACAAGCTGATTGGCAAAGGATTCGACGTGCTGTATGCCGACCACAAAGACAAGTGGAATAAAATGGTGGGGAAAGCAGTCGATAGTGTTCGGGCATGTGTCGGAGAAAACGAGGCCATAAAGGCGGGAGATGTTGTCGCCGCAGTCCAGCATGGAATCAAAATCAGTAAGGAGTTCGAGGATCACCTCGGCGGTAAAAAATTAACTCAGCAATATTGGGCGGGATGGTTCGCGGAGTACGTCGTTGAACAGATTTACCCGCACGCTGAAATCAAAGACAAAGAGGCGGAACCACATGTCGAACCAGCAAATTAAGCAGCTTGCCAAAGAGTTCATCGACAGCCAGAAACGCATCCTTGAGGAACACGGAGATCGGGTCGTGAGAGCGAAGTACAAGGACGCAATTGCGGATGCACAAAAAACATTCCAGACGATAAGCACTGCTTCAAACGCGATGAAGACAAGAGCTGCATTGAAATAAGTTCACCGGCGGTTTGTACTAACAAAAAAGGTACAGATCAACACTTTTCTCTAAAATCCCATTTCTCAGTGCAGCGGAGTGGACGATGCGCGGAAGAGACGAAATCGGCTTCCAGCACGAGGGCATAGGCTCGGTGTTGGCTCATAATCGGCTGGCGGTGCCGCTCAATCAGCGGGAATACTCGTGGGAGGAAGAGCACGTTCGTGAACTGCTAACAGACTTTGCGAATGCAATTGCCGGCAACAAGGCCACCTATTTTCTGGGAACGATTGTGTTGACGGGTTCTACAGAGATTCCAGAGGTTTCCGATGGTCAGCAACGATTGGCGACGACCACTATTCTTTTGGCGGCCATTCGTGACTACTTTCAGGATGCGAAGGATTTCAAGCGGAAGGAACACATTGAAAACCAATTTCTTCGCACCACGGACCTTGAAACAACAGCAACGGTACCAAAACTGAAGCTGAACGTTGACGACAACGAGTTTTTTACTCGATACGTTATTGACGGCGACCACAGCATTCAGCCATCCAAAGAGTCCCACAAGCGCATAAAAAGAGCAGCAGAGTTGGCGGCTGAACATATTCGCAGCATTCTGGCACCACACAAGGACACCGTTCGTATTCAGCGGTTGCTGGAATGGGTAAGGTTTATCCGAGATGGTGCCGAGGTCATCGCACTTCAGGTTCCAGACCATCTCAACGCGTTCTTGATGTTCGAGACGTTGAACGACCGCGGTTTGAAGGCATCGCAGGCCGATTTAATCAAAAACCATCTATTGGGCTATTGCGGTGCAGAACGCATCCGTGAAGGCCAGCAGAAATGGGCTTCGATGTTGGGGATTTTGGAATCGGTTGGGCAAGATGACATGACGGTTACGTACCTACATCACCTGCTGATTCTCAAAACCGGACCGACAAAAGAGCGTGAGATTTTTGATAAGGTTCGCAAGATCGTTGATAGCCAATCTCGGTCCCTAGAGTTTTTGGAAGAAGCAGCCGACAGCGCGAGTGATTACGCTGCTCTGTTCAATTCTGATCATAAAAAATGGAACGAATACGGAACCTCAACCCGCAAACACATTGCAACCATTAACAGAGACTTGCGGATCGCACAAATTCGACCTTTGATGTTTGCCGTTGCCCGGCACTTCTCCGTAAAGGAAGCTAAAGCGGCAATTAAGTTGATGGTCCTGTGGTCGGTTCGATTCCTTATAGCTGGTGGGCGCGGAGGTCTGCTTGACCGCAATTACGCACTTCGCGCGCAGGAGATCACGAGCGGTAAGATCAAATCGGCAGACGCTTTAAGGAAGGCGCTTTCCGACATTATTCCCACGGATGCCTTGTTTGAAGCCGCTTTCGCTGAAGCCCGTGTTTCGCAAGTTTTTCTTGCGAGATATCTATTGCGCGCTCTCGAACTCAAAGCAAAATGCGATCCCGAGCCGGAAAACATTCCGAATGACGAAGAAAACGTTATCAACTTGGAGCACGTGCTTCCAGAAAATCCAAACGACAATTGGCCAGAGATCGACGCCGATACGGCTTCAGCGCTGGTTAAGCGCCTAGGTAATATGGTCCTCCTGCAGGCAAAAACGAATGCTGTGATCGGTAATAGCGGGTTCCAAGAGAAGAAGAAGCACTTGAAAGACTCAGCATTTATGCTCACATCTGCCGTTGCTAAATACCCCTCATGGGGGTCAAAAGAGATCAAAGACAGGCAGTCCAAGCTGGCAAAGTTGGCTGTCGAGACATGGGCGATTACCTAGCCCCGAGTAGCTTCCCGCATGATCCGGACAGCCGTTTGGCTGAAGTTCTCACGGGCTTTGGCCTTTTTCTTGGGCGGTTTCTTGGTTTCACGTTTTGGCGCGTTCTTGTCTCCCATGCATCCAGTTTACGGCGTTCGGGCAGCCGGCCAAGCCTATGGAAATCCAAACTGCACCACTATCGAAAAGTCTTGTTCCCGAGAGTGCGCAAGGGATATATACGGATATGCTCGAACGCCGCTTTTACCGCTTCCTGCCAATCATTTTTGCAGCAGTTATCGTTGTTTGCGAACTCCCAGCTATTTCACAGCAAGCGCCCCCGCAGGGGAAATCGATGGCCATGCCGGACATGGCCGCCTTGCTGGAAAAACTGCGCGCCAACCAGGACAAGATCGAGGCAATCGAGAAGAACTACATCTGCACGAAGACCGACGATCAATTCGAACTCGACAAGTCGGGAAAGAAGAAAAACGAAGATATACGCCAATACGACTTCTACTACGACGGCGATATTTCAGTGCAGAGACTGGTGGCAAAAAACGGCAAGCCGCTGAGCGCGTCCGAACAGAAGAAGGAAGACGAGCGTGTCAAGAAGTCTGTGGCGAAGGCGAAAGAGCGCGAGGCGAAGAAGGAAACAAGCTCGGGTAGGGGAGAGATTACGCTGGGGATCTCAACATTTCTAAAAGTGTCAGAGCTTTCCAACGCGCGAAAAGAAGAATACAAGGGACACGAAGTGCTGGCGGTGGACTTCGCTCCGAACCCGGCGTACAAGCCGAAGAATCGCAACGAAGACATCGCGCACAAAATCTCCGGCACGCTATGGATCGATGAGCAGGCGCTGCAAGTGGTGAAGCTGGAAGCCAAGCTCGTGCAGGGCATGAAGATATGGGGCGGGCTGCTGGCATCGATCAAGCCGGGAACATCATTGGTCTTTGAGCAGGAGCGCGTGAATAACGAAATCTGGCTGCCATCGGGCTACGTAATCGACTTCTCGGCGCGCATCCTGTTTTCCGGCAAGCGCGGGGAGGTGATCGGGACATATACGAATTACCGCAAGTTCCGCGTGGATACGGTGATCAAGCCGGTGGAAGCGCCGCCGACAGAATAAGAATTTGTTCGACTATTCCAGCCCCAAGTCCTTCCAACGCTTAGAGACCTGATCTCTGATCTCCTTCGACATTTCCAACTCGTCGGGCCAGGGGCGCGTGAAGCCCTCGGTGGGCCATTTGCGCGTGGCGTCGATGCCCATCTTGGAGCCGAAGTTCGGCAGGCGAGAGGCGTGGTCGAGAGAGTCGACGGGGCCGAGAGTGAATTGAATGTCGCGCTCGGGATCGATGTTGTTGGTGGTACGGAGGACGACTTCGCGAATGTCGTGCGGATCGCAATCTTCATCCACGACGATGATGCACTTGGTCGACATGGCCTGTCCGAGCGACCAGATGGCGCTCATCACCTTGCGCGCCTGTCCGGGATAGGACTTGCGAATGGAGACGATCATGAGGTTGTGGAAGACACCTTCGGGCGGAAGGTTGACGTCGACCAGTTCGGGGATGGTGAGCTTCATGAGCGGAAGGAAGATGCGCTCGACGGCCTTGCCCATCCAGGCGTCCTCCTGCGGAGGCTTGCCGACGACGGTGGTGGCGTAGATGGGATTCTTGCGATGCGTGACGCAGGTGATGTGGAAGACCGGGTAGAGGTCTTCAAGCGAATAGAAACCGGTGTGATCGCCGAACGGGCCTTCAACCTGGAGTTCGTCGAGTTGGACGTATCCTTCAAGAACAATTTCCGCGGAGGCAGGGACTTCGAGATCGACGGTTTCGCACTTGACGAGCTCGACGGGCTTCTGGCGAAGGAAGCCGGCAATCATGAATTCCTCAACATCGGGCGGAGCGGGGACGATCGCCGCGAAGGTCAGCGTGGGGTCAGTACCGATAGCGACAGCGACTTCCATGCGACCGCTAGCCTGCTTCCCTTCCGCAACGATGGAGCCGCCGCCGGAGCGCGCCATGAGGTCCACCGATGAGGTTGCGCGCAGAGTGTCGCCTTCAGCAATGGCGGCGCGCATGTGCTCGCGATAGTGCTCGGCGGCGACCTTTTGGCGCTGCCAGTGCATGCCCGTGGTAGTGGCGTCATAAACCTGCATGCGATACATGCCGACATTGCGCTTGCCGGTGCGTGGGTCGCGGGTGATGACGCACGGAAGAGTGATGAAGCGTCCGCCATCCTGCGGCCAGCATTGCAGCACCGGGAAGTCGAGGACGGAGAAGTTGCCGCGCTTGATGACTTCCTTGCAGGGGCCGGTGGAGACGGTCTTGGGAAAGAAGCTGCCCATCTCGGCGAGCATCGGCAGCATTTTAACCTTGTCGAGAAAACCCTGGGGAGACTTGACGTCCATGAAGCCGCGGATGCGTTCGGCAATTTCGTCGAGCGAGTTGGAGCCGAGGGCGAGATTCATGCGGCGCTCGCTGCCGAACTGATTGATGAGCACCTGCGAGCCGGGATAGCCCTTGACGTTTTCAAAGAGCAACGCAGGGCCACCGGGACCCTTGTCGCCGCGAGCACCCCACTTGGAGACACGGTCGGTGATCTCAGTGATTTCGAGGATCGGATCGACTGCGGCCTTGATGCGCTTCAACTCGCCGGCTTTGTCGAGCGCGGCAATCCATTCGCGAAGATCGTTATAGGCCAACGGGGCCTCCCGTCATGACGATGCGTGAAGGACGATTATAGAAGCTCAATGATCTCGGGGAAAAGCTCGCCGTCGCGGATGACGATTTTGCCGAGCGAAATGGGCAGACTGAAGCGTCGCGGGCCCGCGCTGCCGGGATTGAAGTAGAGCACGCCATCCTGGAAGTAAAACTCGGGCTGGTGCGAATGGCCGGAGATGACGGCGGAGAAACCCGCGGCCTTGGGATTGAGATCGAGCGCGCGAAGATTGTGGAGGACGTAGAGACTCTGTCCGTCGATCTCGGCGACGGTGGTTGCAGGAAACTCATCAGCAACATCGCCGAAATCGATATTGCCGCGAATAGCGACGACGGGCGCAATGCGGCGAAGTTCGGGAACGATATCCGACGAGCCGATGTCTCCGGCGTGGATGATGAGGTTGGAGCCGTGGAGGGCCTTGACGGCTTCGGGACGGAGCTTGCCGTGGGTGTCCGAAATGACGCCGATGATGGAATCGCGGGGCATGCAAGAGGATAACGCGGGCAAGAAAATGGAGCGGGAGACCGGGATCGAACCGGCGACATCCAGCTTGGGAAGCTGGCGTTCTACCGCTGAACTACTCCCGCCCAGCAGCTACAGCGGAGAGTGTAACACCGCGCTGGCGGCGTCGCAAACACCCTGGCCATTGTTCATCGCGAGTTCAGCTTCCACTAAGGCGCTGACCCGATATAATCGCTGGACTCAGTGTGCAGGACATTTTAAGGGACCAAGACGCGGCATGCCGTTCGTCGCACTTCCCTGCTTAAGTTGGAGGCTCTTGATGCGAAGACTTCGTCTTTCGGCCGCCGTGCTGGCGGTCGTTCTGTGTTTTGCGATGATTGCGGCTGCCCAGGCAGCTCCCGCACCCATTCATGCTCTATTCACGCCGGGGATTTCGCCCGATGCGCACACGATCGCATTTGTATCGGGCGGCGATATCTGGACCGTGCCGGTGAACGGCGGCGACGCGCGCATCCTGGTGGCGAACTCGGCCACCGAGGACCGTCCGCTTTACTCGCCAGACGGCAAGTACCTGGCGTTCACGTCGTCGCGCACGGGCAATGGCGACGTCTATGTAGTAACGCTGGCCACGGGTGACGCCAAGCAGTTGACCTTCGACGATGCTGGGGAGCATGTGGAGGCGTGGTCGCCGGACAGCCAGTGGGTGTACTTCTCCACTTCGGCGGGCGACATCTCATACATGAGCGACATCTATCGCGTGCGCATCAGCGGCGGCACACCGATGCCGGTCACTGCGGACCGGTACGTCAATGAATTCTTCGCGGCACCGACACCGGATGGGAAGTCCATGGCGTTTTCAGCGCGCGGGTTCGCCAACCTGCAATGGTGGAGACACGGACATAGCCATCTCGATGAAAGCGATATCTGGACGGTGAATCTGACGGGGCCGCGGAAGTACGACCGGCTCATCAAGGGCACAGCCAAGACTCTTTGGCCCATGTGGTCGCGCGACGGCAAGACGCTCTACTTTGTCTCCGACCGCTCGGGACAGGAAAACATCTGGCTGCTGAAGGATGGCAAGGAAGAACAGGTGACGCACTTCACCGACGGGCGCCTGCTATGGCCTGCGATTTCGGCCAACGGGAAGATGATCGCCTTCGAGCGCAACATGACGATTTGGACGCTCGATCTGGGTTCTGGAAAGACGCGTGAGGTTCCGATCCAACTGGTTGGCGTTCCGGCGACTCCGGCGATGCAGCACCTGCGACTCACCGACCACATACAGGACCTTGCGCTTTCGAACGACGGCAAGAAGGTCGTGTTCCAGGTCCATGGAGAGCTGTTCGCTGCGTCAGGCAAGGAGGGTGGCGAAGGCGTACTCCTCTCGAACACGCTTGCGCCAGAATCCGAACCCTCTTGGGCGCCGGATAACAACCGCGTGGTGTACGTTTCCACGCGCGGCGAGCACAGCCACATCTATCTATACGATTTCACCGCGCAGAAGGAAATAGAGTTGACGAGCGGCGCCAACGACGACGACCGCCCTGTGTTCTCGCCGGACGGAAAATACATTGCCTTTGTGCGCGACCGCAATTCGCTGATGTTGATGGATGCAACGACGCACCAGGTTCAAACGCTGGTCAAAACGCCGTTTGCCGGTCCGCCATTCGCACCGGAGCGTCCCTTCGTCTGGTCTCCTGACAGCAAGTGGATTGCGTTCCAGCAGATCGGCACCCAAATGTTCCGCAATGCCAGCGTGATTCACGTCCCGGATGGCAAGGTGGAACCGGTGAGCTTCCTGGCGAACGCGGAGATGAGCAATATCTCGTGGAGTCCGGACGGCAAGTATCTGCTCTTCATTACCGGACAGCGCACGGAGAAAGCCGACATTGCCCGTGTGGATCTCGTGCCGCGCGTGCCGCGTTTCCGCGAGGACCAATTCCGCGATCTCTTCAAGGAACAGAGACCGCCGCAAATCGCTCCAAATACTCCTTCCGAACAGCCCGGCGAAACGCAACGGGCAGGCATGCAGGAGGGCGCAACCAAACAGGAATCGGCGAAGTCTGGCGATAAGAAGAACGCGAAGATCCCCGCGGTCGAGGTTGTCGCCGAGGGCATCCGAGAGCGTCTGCACCTGCTGCCGTTGGACATGAACGTGAATGCCGAGGTCATCAGCCCCGACGGCAAGTGGCTGGCGTTCACGGCCGACGTGGCGGGCCACGAGAACGTGTACATCTATTCGCTGGACGAGCTGGCGAAAGAACCGCCAGTGCCACACCAGATTACTTCGACGCCAGGTCCGAAGCGCGGCGTGCAGTTCACGCCGGACAGCAAGGAAATCGTCTATCTTGACCGCGGGCGCATCTTCCGCACTCCAATCAAGCAGGTACATCCGGAGCCGGTAGCGGTAACAGCGGAGATGGACGTCGATTTCCAGAAGGAAAAGATGGAGGTCTTCGACCAGGCGTGGCGAGAACTGCGCGACAACTTCTATGACGCCAAGATGCACGGCGTAGATTGGAACGCAGCGCGCACCTACTACGGCGCTCGTGTTGAGGCAGCCCGCAATGGCGATGAAATGCGGCGGATCATCCTGATGATGATTGGCTCGCTGAACTCGTCTCACAGCGGCATCAATGCGCCTCGCGACGAGAGCGTCACGATGACCGGGCACCTCGGACTGCGCTACAGCCGCTCCGATTATGAGAACAAGGGCGAGCTGAAGATCACCGAAGTCGTCGATCAGGGTCCGGCGGCGGTTGCCGGAATCAAGCTCGGAGAGGAACTGGTCGCGGTGGACGGTACGCCGATCGGTCTCGCCACCAACCTGCAACAACTGCTCAACTACAGGATCGGCAAGCGGACCACCTTGAGCATCCGTGGAACCGACGGCAAGGTGCGCAAGGTGGAGCTGAAGCCAGTGAACCCGGGTACCGCGAAGGGGCTGCTCTACCGACAGTGGGTGGAGCGCAACCGGGCGTACGTCAACAAGATCAGCGGTGGCAAGCTGGGTTATGTGCATATGTACGACATGTCGTCAGAGGCCCTTACGCAGCTCGCCGTGGATCTGGACGCGCAGAACTTCGCCAAAGAGGGCGTAGTCATTGACGTCCGCAACAACAACGGCGGATTCGTGAACGCCTACGCACTCGACGTCCTCACGAGGAAGGGATACATGGAGATGGCATGGCGCGGATTCGCGCCGGCACCGTCTCGTCCGATCCTCGGACAGCGAGCGTTGGAACATCCGACCGTGCTTGTGACCAATCGGCACTCGCTCTCGGATGCCGAGGATTTCACCGAGGGCTATCGGGCACTCCACGTTGGCGAGGTCGTTGGCGAACCAACTGCGGGTTGGATCATCTACACGGGAGAAACCGGGTTGCTCGACGGCTCCAGTTTGCGGCTGCCGTTCATTCGCGTTCTGGACCACGAAGGCAAGGACATGGAGATGCATCCGCGTCCGGTCGACGTGGAGGTGCAGCGGCCGATCGGTGAAAGCTACACAGGTACGGATTCGCAGCTCGAACGGGCGGTGAAGGTACTGCTTGAACACGTGAAGTAACGCTTTAGCATGTGGAAGTAATGGGCGCGGAGAATATCCGCGCCCATTGCATTGCGGGAAGGAAACAAATTCAGCGCGCAAACTGCCATGCATCGGATTTGTCGTTGGAACATCTATATGACACACTCTCTCCGGAAGGGTAATTTTCAATGCATTTATTCGAACCGCTACAGATTCGCGACATAAAACTTCGCAATCGAATCGTTGTCTCACCAATGTGCCAGTATTCCGCCGAGGATGGTTTTGCGACGGATTGGCACCTTGTCCATCTGGGTTCCCGTGCCGCGGGCGGCGCCGCGCTGGTAATCGCCGAAGCCTCGGCTGTGTTGCCGGAGGGGCGCATCAGTCCCGACGACCTGGGCATCTGGAGGGATGAGCACGTAGAAACGCTGGCGCGGATCGTGAAGTTCCTCAAGTCACAAGGCGCGGCAGCGGGTATTCAACTGGCGCACGCCGGAAGAAAGGCGAGTACGGATCTTCCATGGAAGACCGGGCAGCCGTTGTCTCCGGGGCAGCGTGGGTGGTCACCCATCCATGCTCCCAGCGCCGTGGCGTTCGATGACGGATACCAGGTTCCACAGGCACTCGACAAGGATGGTATTCAGGGTATCGTTCAAGGGTTCGCCGACGCCGCTAAACGCGCGCTAGACGCGGATTTCGACGTGATCGAATTGCATGGCGCACACGGATACCTGCTTAACGAATTCCTATCGCCACTTTCCAATCAACGCACGGACGAGTACGGCGGAAGCTTCGAAAATCGCACGCGGTTGGCGCGCGAAATTATAGGTGCCGTACGCAAAGTGTGGCCGGAGCGGCTGCCGCTGTTCCTGCGAATCTCGGCATCCGACTGGGCCGATGGCGGCTGGACGGTGAGTGATTCGATTGCGCTGGCGAAGATGGTGAAACCGCTGGGCGTGGACCTGATGGATTGTTCGTCTGGCGGGCTTGTCCCGTACGCGAAGATTCCCGTGGGAGCCGGCTACCAGGTTCCTTTCGCGCAAGCCGTGCGGAAGGAGGGCGGAGTGCTCACGGGCGCGGTGGGAATGATCACCGATCCGATGCAGGCCGACCAGATCATCCGCAACGGCGAAGCGGACATTGTGCTGCTGGCGCGGGAAATGCTGCGCGATCCGTACTGGGCGTTGCACGCGGCACAAGCAGTCCACAAAGAGATCGAGTACTGGCCACGGCAGTATCTGCGGGCGAAATAGCAATAGTGAAGCAGTTGCGATGGCGCGGCTGGCAGGGGCCTGCAAGCCGCGTGCTTCCAGTGGAAAGAATTATTGTTCGCCGGATACGCGTGACAACTCCTGGTCGCGCACAAGACCGGCGATTGTCATCAGAAGGCACTCAACTTCGAGGGGCTTGTAGAGCAATGGGACACCAAGAGATTCCGCCCGGTCGCAGTCTTCCTCGCTGGCATAGCCTGTCAACAAAATCGCCGGCATAGGGCCATAGGTCTTTCGGGCAAATTTCAAGACCTCCAGACCGCCCCCCTGCTCTTTGAGGGTGAGGTCACAAAGCAGAAAGTCAACTTTCCGTTCCGTCAATACCTGGCGGGCTTCAAGAACAGTGCTCGCAGTGCTGACGTTGTAGCCGTTCCTCTCGAGAATGGCGCGGTAGGTGGCGAGTATGTTCAACTCGTCGTCAACAACCAGAATATGTTTGCGATTCATCCGCTCGTTCACACTGGGAATTTGCAGCGCAAATCTTTTCGCCTCACGGATGCCGATCCAGTCAGCGATGGAAAGGGCTGCTGGCTACAAGCTATTCAACCTGTCCGATTGTGTCAACGAATGGCAGCGCCAGAAGATGCAGAACGAATGATGGAGATTGATGAATTCCACGTCACAAAAACATAAAGAAAAGGGACATGGATTGTCCATGCCCCGAATCACTCCGACATGCCTTAATCGCCGTGACGCCCGGCCAGTAGCGCTTCTTCCCGATCAACTTCCTCGGCGCTGATGGTGTCATGCAGGCCGTGTCCGCGGAACCAGCCCTGCATCCGCTCCATGTATACGTAAATGACTGGAGTGATGTAGAGGGTGATGAGCTGCGAGAAGCACAGACCGCCGACGACCGCCCATCCAAGCGGACGGCGCGATTCGGCACCGGCGCCCAGTCCAAGAGCAATCGGGAGAGTACCCGTGAGAGCGGCCATGGTGGTCATCATGATGGGACGGAAGCGGACGAGACAGCCTTGGTAGATGGCTTCGGCCGGACTCTTCCCTTCCGTGCGCTGCGCTTCGAGGGCGAAATCGATCATCATGATGGCGTTCTTCTTCACGATGCCAATCAGCATGATGATACCGACGAACGAGTACAGGTTGAGATCGAAGCCCATCAGACGGAGCGTGATCAAAGCTCCAAAGCCAGCCGAAGGCAAGCCGGAAAGAATCGTGATGGGGTGAATGAAGCTTTCGTACAAGACGCCAAGGACGATGTAAATGACAAGAACGGCCAGCACAAGCAGCCATCCAAGACCGCTAATGGATGACTGGAAGGCTTGCGCGGTTCCCTGGAATGTACCGCTGATGGTGTCTGGCAGCATTTGCCGGGCGACGCCCTGCACAGCGTTGACCGCATCTCCGAGAGCCACGCCAGGTGCTGGATTGAACGAAATGGTGACAGCGGGGAGTTGCCCCTGGTGGTTGACCTGAAGAGGACCGACATTTCGCGTGAGTTTCGCGACGGTGCTCAGCGGAACCAGTTGGCCCGAACTTGACGATACGTAGAGCAACGAGAGCATGTTCGGGTCAAGCTGATATTTCGGATTGACCTCGACGATCACGCGATAGGTATTGTTGGGAGCGTAGATGGTCGAAATCTGCTGCTGACCATATGCGTTCCCAAGAGCATCTTCAATTTCCGCTGCCGTGACTCCAAGTTCGGAGGCCTTATCGCGGTCGATATCGACGTTGATCTGCGGATTCTTCAGGTAGAGATCGCTGGTGACGTCTTGCAACAGCGGAACCGTCTGAAGTTTGGCGACCAGTTGCTGGGACAGTGTGTAGAGCTGCTGCGTGTCCGGGCCCTGTAGCGTGAACTGATAGAGACTGTTCGATGATCGACCACCGATCTGAATCGTCTGTGGCTGCTGCGGATAAGCCTTGATGCCGGGGATTCCAGCCAGACTCTTGCGGAGCTCCTGGACGATGACGGCGGCGGGCTGACGCTCGTTGGACGGCTTCAAGTGGAAGAACATGCGCCCGGTGTTGGAGCCTCCAACGAATGACATGAAAGCATCGATGCCGGGAATCTTGGCAGCGGTATTGGCAGCTTCCCTCTGGTGCGCCACCATGTCCTTGAAGGAAATGCCCTGGGCGGCTTCCGTGGAACAGGAAATTCTGCCCGTGTCTTCGGTCGGCAGGAAACCTTTTGGAATCTCCACGAAAAGGATGCCGGTGAAGATCAGAATGACGATGGAGACTGCAAACGTGATGTAGTGATAGCGAATGGCCACCTTCAGCGTGCGGTCGTAGAAGTGCAGCAGGCCATCGAAGAACTTCTCCGAGAGCTGGAAGACCTTGCTTCGCTGTTCGCCATGGTGAGTGCGAAGGAAACGGCTGGCGAGCATTGGCGTCAGCGTGAGCGAGACTACGCCGGAGACAAGGATCGCCGTGGTGATGACAACGGCAAACTCATGCAGCAACCGTCCAATCAACCCACCCATGAAAAGTACGGGGATGAAAACGGCAGCCAGGGAGATAGTCATCGAAAGAATCGTGAAGCCGATTTCGCTGGATCCGCTGAGCGCGGCTTCGAGCGGGCTCTGGCCCATCTCCATGTGACGAACAATGTTCTCCAGCATGACGATGGCGTCATCGACGACAAATCCGACGGATAACGTCAACGCCATCAGAGACAGGTTGTCCAGCGTATAGCCGAGGACGTACATCACGGCAAATGTGCCGACAATGGAGAACGGCAAAGCCATCGACGGAATGACGGTTGCGGACAGGTTCCGCAGGAAGATGAAGATCACCATGATGACCAGGAAGATGGTCAGCATCAGGGTGAATTTCACGTCGTTGATGGATTCCTGAATGGAAACCGAACGGTCGTAGAGAGTCTCTATCTGAATGGCCGCGGGAATGACGCGACGGAAGGCCGGCATCAGGTTCTTGATGTTATCGGCTACTTCGATGGTATTCGTGCCGGGCTGACGCTGAATGGCCAGAATAATCGCGCGACGGCCAACGCCGTCCTTGTAGTACCAGTTCGCCGTCTTATCGTTCTCTACGCTGTCTATGACCTTGCCCAACTCGTCGAGGCGCACGGGACTGCCGTTGCGGTAGGCGACGATGAGGGGCTTGTAATCCGCGGCTTTCTCCAACTGACCATTTGTCTGGATGGTGAAAGCCTGGTAATTACCCCACATGGTTCCAGCGGGAGCGTTGGTGTTCCCAGTTTGAATAGCGGAGACAACCTGATTGATTCCTATTTGCCGGCTGGCAAGCAACTGGGGATCGAGCTGAACATGGACGGCATACTTCTGCGCACCATAGACGTTCACCTGCGCCACGCCGCTGATCATGGAGATGCGCTGCGCCATCGTGGTTTCCGCGTACTCGTCGACGTCCGAAAGGCGCATTGTCGGCGAATAAAGCACGAGGAACAGAATCGGCGAATCGGCGGGGTTGACCTTCTGATAGGTGGGCGGAGCAGGCATGTTCTGCGGCAAGTCGCGGGTCGCAGCGGCAATCATGGACTGTACGTCCTGGGCGGCGGCGTCAATATTGCGATCGAGCGAGAACTGGAGAGTGATGTTGGTGCTGCCCAGAGAACTGGTGGACGTCATCTGGTCGACGCCGGCGATGGTGGAGAACTTTTTTTCCAGCGGCAGAGCGACCGAGGACGCCATGGTATCCGGACTTGCGCCAGGAAGCGATGCACCCACGGTGATAGTTGGAAAATCGACGTTCGGAAGATCGCTGACGGGCAGGAGCCTGTAGCCGACAATTCCAAACAAAAGAATCGCGAACATGACCAGAGTGGTCATGATGGGCCGTTTTATGAAGGGTTCAGCGATATTCATTAACGACTACCAGAAGAGCCCGCCGAGGAATCCTCGCGAAGCACGCTAGTTTGTTGGGTTGCACCGGAGGACACACCGCTGCGATCCGCGGTGTCCGTCTTGATTTCCACGCTGGAGCCAGGATTCAAACGCGACTGGCCATCCGTTACAACGGTCTCGCCGGCGGTTACACCGCTATCGAGAACCTGCCAATTGCCAATGGCCGGACCGAGCTTTACCTCCCTGAAATCCGCCGTCTTGTTTGCCTTGATGACATATACATATGGGCCATTTTGCCCGGTCTGTACGGCAGACATTGGAACGAGTACCGCCTTGGGCTGGGTGGTGAGCGTGAGCACAATGTTCACGTACTGTCCGGGCCAGAGCCGGTGATCCGCGTTCGGGTATTTCGCCATCAGATTGATGGTGCCGGTCTGCGTATCAACCGTGTTGTTGACGAAGAACAGCTTTCCTTCGGCTGGAGGCTGGGTGGAGTTGGGAAATTGAGCCTCTACGCGCAAGGCGCCAGCAGCCATATATTTCTTCACTTCCGAAAGATAGCTCTCGGGAATGCTGAAGCTGGCGTAGATGGGGGAAATCTGGTTGATCACCACCATGGCGAGATCGTTTGCCTTGATGAGGTTTCCGACTTGCACCAGAACGTCGCCGGTCTTTCCGTCAATGGGCGAATAAATCCTGGTGTAATCGAGATTGACCTTGGCGGACTGAACGTTAGCCTTATCGGCGACGACAGTGGCGTTCGCCTGATCGGCGGTCGTCCGCATCTGGTCATATTGCTCGCGAGCGACAACACCGTCCTTGAAGAGAGCAGCGTAGCGCGTCGCCTGCGAGCGGGCATTCTCGGCGGCGGCCTCATCCTTCGCCAATTGGCCCTTCGCCTGCGCCAGGGTCGCCTCAAAAGTGCGCGGATCAAGCGAGAACAGAATCTGGCCCTTTTTTACAAAGGCGCCCTGTTGGAAATGGACTTTCTCAATTTGCGCGGTCACCATCGACTTCACTTGGACATTGTTGTAGGGCATCACATTGCCAACGGCCGAGACGGTAATCGGAATGTCACGCTGAACGGCGGCAGAGACCGTCACGGGAGTGGGTGGAATTACGGCGGGCTTGGTTACTTTCTTCTGCTCGCAACCGGTAGCCAAGAAAAATGTACCCAGCAACAATGCCAGAAGTACAGCGCGTACCGGATTTGGCACGCGCATTCCAGAGGATGAATGCCGCATAAGAGTCATGATCTTCAAAATTCCTGTCGCCTAATTCACGTCTGAGATTTGGTCTTGCCCTACCTGACGAGAGCGGGGCCTTCTAGCCGCGGAGCCACGTTTTCGAATGGGAGCTACTTCATGCTTCACACGATGTCTCGGAACGACACCGTCGAGCCAGATCGAAGAGATTGCTTCAGCGACTCGCCGGTTCTCGAAGGGATGGAGACTACTTCCCCCAAAGAGATTCTGCACTAATCCGTGGTACACCACCATTCCGAGGAAACTTCGCGCCGCCAGCAGCGGGTCAATCGGACGGAAGACCCCACGGTCGATCTGTTGCCGAATGTAGTCAGCGAGCAATTCGTAATACTCCGCAACATAGGTCCGGAAAAACCGGTGTGACAATTCGTGGTTCTCGAGGGCGGTAAAAAACAACAACCTCGACAACTTCGGTTCCTTTTCTCTCCGCTGCAACAATCCAAGGGCCAGGGCCGCAAAGAGCTTGTGCGGTTCCTGATCGAAACGCAGGTGTTCCTTCAGAAAATCGCTCTTTTTCGCGGCGCGGCACTGGTCGTCGATGACGGCCCAGTAAAGGTCGACCTTGCAGGGAAAATGACGGAAGATAATCGCCTCATTTACACCCGCCTTATTGGCAATTTCCCGTGTGGTTGTGCCTTCGTAGCCCTGATTCGCGAACAAATCGGTTGCGATCTCAAGAATCTGCTGGCGACGATCTTCGGCCGAAAATCTGTGTTGCATGCCTACCATTGTAAGTGCTTACTTACGCGTAACGCCACTGCATAAGTTTTCCATTCTCGACTAAGCATCCATGAGATACGGCCCAAGCACGCCCCGATTAGACGGCGGGCCCGCGAAAAAGAAATCAACCTCACTCGGTCCAAAATAATCTTAAGAGTATTAACCGAAGATGAATACCACTCCACACGTCGTCATCGTAGGTGCCGGGTTCGCGGGGCTTTACGCCGCACGAATTCTTGGCCGTGCCGCAGTTCGGGTTACCGTGGTTGATCGCAAGAATCACCACACATTCCAGCCACTTCTCTACCAGGTTGCCACCGCCGGTTTGTCTCCTGGAGAAATTGCCGCTCCCATCCGTTCCATCCTCTCGGACAATCGCAACACGGACGTTCTCCTCGCCGAGGCGGCCGGCGTGGATCTGGCTGGAAAGCGGCTTCACACTCGCCATGGAGAAGTTCCTTTCGACTATCTCATTGTCGCTGGGGGCGCGACACATGCATATTTCGGCCACGACGAGTGGGAACCGCTCGCGCCGGGACTGAAGACAGTGGAGGATGCCACCGAGATACGACGACGAATCCTGCTGGCCTTTGAGATGGCGGAACGGAAGGCACGCCTTAACGACACCCAGGAACCGATCAACATGGTGGTGATTGGCGCAGGGCCCACCGGAGTAGAACTTGCAGGAGCGCTTGCGGAAATTACGCGGCGGGTACTGGCGGAGGACTTCCGATCAATTGACCCACGGAGAGCGCGGATCATTTTGATCGAAGCTGGGCCTCGCGCGCTCGCCACCTACAGCGAAGACCTGTCGCGTTCAGCAGAGGAGCAACTTAGACACCTTGGCGTGGAAGTAATGACGGGGCATCCGGTGACGGAAGTAACGGAGACCTACGTGGCGGTAAATGGGCAACGCCTATCAGCGGCGGTAACGCTCTGGTGCGCGGGTGTGGCGTCGTCGCCGTTGGGAAAAACACTGGGCGTTCCGCTCGACAGGGCCGGAAGGGTTGTTGTCGAACCGGACCTCTCCATCCCAGGATTCCGCAATGTGTTTGTTGTTGGAGATATGGCGTCGGTGAAGAAGGCGGACGGAACGCCGGTTCCAGGCGTAGCGCCGGCGGCCATACAGATGGGAGAGTTCGCGGCACGAATGATCCTGGCGGATATCGGCGGGGCTCCTCGCCAGACATTCCGCTACCGCGACAAGGGCAGTCTGGCAACCATCGGCCGGAACGCCGCGATTGCGCAGATCGGACGGGTGCACCTCTCGGGGTTCACTGCCTGGCTGGCATGGCTTTTCGTACACGTCTACTTCCTGATTGGATTTCGCAATCGCCTGTTTGTCATATGGGAGTGGGCATGGTCGTACCTCACGTTTCAGCGGGGCGCCCGGCTGATTACGGGACAGAGTAACTGGATCGTTCCTCCAAAGGCACCGGGGAGTGTTCAGCGCGAGATAAATACCGAGCCGGCATCGACCGCGCATGTTCAGATAGATTCCACCCGGTGACGCACACGGCATCAGAAACGCCCGGGACGATATAATGACGCTATCTTGAGAACCGTACGGACTTATCTGTCACTGATTTTGATCGCGCTCGTGTCTGGATTCGCGGCGAGCGCGAAGGCCCAGGACCAGCCGCCCGCCAGCACCCAGACCATTCTGATACTTCCCTTCGACAACGCATCGAATACGGCGAGCCTGGAATGGATCAGCGAAGCATTTCCGGAGATTCTCGGACAGCGACTGGCGACACCGACGACTTACGTCATCAGCCGCGACGACCGCTACTATGCGTTCGACCGGATGGGCATCCCGAAAAATCTGCACGCCTCGCGGGCCACGCTCTACCGCATTGCGGAGCAGATGGACGCAGACTACGTCATCCTTGGTGACTACTCGTACAACGGCGAGACGTTTACGGCGCATGCCCAGCTGTTGGACATGAAGCAGTTACACCTCACGAAGCCGTTTACCGCCTCGGGGCCGCTGATCAACCTGGTGCAGATTCAGAGCTCGCTTGCGTGGCAGATACTGAAAACAATCCGGCCGCAATTGCCGATGACGCACGAAGAATTCATGCAGGACGTTCATCCCATCCGGTTGGATGCATTCGAGAACTACATTCGCGCCCTGCTGGCCACGACACAGACAGAAAAGATTCAGCGGCTGAAGGACGCCATCCAGGAATATCCCGAATACACGGCCGCGATTCTCGAGCTGGGAAAAACATACTTCAACGATCGCCAATACGAGCCGGCGACCGTATGGCTGACGAAGGTTCCGCTCAAAGATAAAGCCGCAGGAGAGGCGAACTTTCTCGCCGGACGTGCCTACTACTACCTGGGTCAATTCAATAAGTCTGAGGCTGCGTTCAAGGTTACCGAAGCCAGTCTTCCGTTGACCGAGGTGTACAACAACCTGGGAGTGGTGGCCAGCCGCTTGGGCAAGCGCACGGCCCTCGGCTATTTCCAGAAGACGATCGATGCCGACCCGCACGATCCCGACTATCACTTCAACATGGCAATTGTCCTTTACAAGAAGGGCGATACGGCGGGAGCAGCGCGCAATCTGCGGGAAACGCTGGCGCATCGTCCCAGCGATACCGAAGCCCGCCAGTTCCTGGATTCAATCACCGGCGCGAGCGCGAACAGCGCAACCGGTCCGGCGGTGAACACGGGCTCGGCAACTCCGGGAACGCAGGTATCGATTCACATCCCGCTGCCGCGGCTCAAACAAAATTACGACGAAACGTCGTACCGGCAACTGGCGCTGGAAGTGCAGAATGCGATGGAAAAATCGCTCGCAAATGCCGATCCGAAGACGCGCTCGAAGATCTATACCGAACAAGGGATGAACCTGCTGGACAAGGGACTGACGGCGGATGCCGACCGGGAGTTTCACGAAGCGGTTGTGCAGGATCCGACGAATGCCCTGGCCCATGCCGGGATCGCCAGCGTCGCGGAATCGCGCGGCGATGCCGTAACGGCACGATCCGAGGCGAACAGTTCCATTCAACTCTCGCCAAACGTTGAGGCTTACCTTGTGCTTGCACGGCTTGACCTGAAGGAGAACAATCTAGACAGCGCGAGCCGTCAGGTGGAGCACGCACTGGCCCTGCAGCCTTCAAATGCAGCGGCACTGTCGCTGAAACGCGCAGTGGACGCGCGGCGGGCAAGGCCTTCGGAGCCGAGCCCGCGGAATTAGGAGGTCGTTGTGAAACGCCGCCTTTGCCGTTCCCTCTTCGTCCTGTTGCTGGCCATCCTGGCGGGTGCCCTGGCGTTGCAAGCGCAGGTATTGCGCATTCAAATCGACGGTGCGATTCAGCCAATCGTAGAGGAATACATCGGGCGGACCATCAACCTCGCCGCACGAAAACATGCTGACGCAGTATTGATTGAACTCCGCACTCCAGGCGGACTCGTCGATTCAACCCACGGAATCATCGAAAAGATACTAGCCTCGCCAGTGCCAGTGATCGTCTACGTGGCGCCGAGTGGAGCACGCGCAGCCTCAGCCGGGTTCTACATCCTGGAGGCTGCCGACGTGGCGGCCATGGCTCCCGGAACAAATACCGGCGCCGCACATCCCGTGATGATCACCGGCAAGATGGACGACGTGATGAAGTTGAAGGTGGAGAACGATGCAGCCGCCTTCCTGCGCTCGTTTGTGACGAAGCGGGGACGTAATGCTGCGCTGGCTGAAACGGCCGTGCGCGAATCAAAGTCGTGGACCGACCAGGAAGCACTCTCGCAACACTTGATCGACGTGGTGGCCTCGTCGGATCAGGACCTTTTCCGTCAGTTGGAAGGGCAAACGATTACGCGCTTCAACGGCGACAAGGTCACGCTGCACCTTGTAGGCAAGCCGGTGGAAGATGTGCCGATGACGTTGCGGCAGGACATTCTGGACTGGCTAATGGACCCAAACATTGCGTTCATCATTCTCGCGATTGGCGGCCTGTCTCTCTACGCGGAGTTTACGCATCCGGGGGCGATTGTCCCAGGAGTGGTGGGCACCATTTTCATTCTGCTCTCGGCGTTCGCGCTGAACCTGCTTCCCGTAAGCTGGGCGGCGGTCACGCTGATCTTTGCGGGTTTTGTACTCTTCGCCCTGGAGGCGCACTTCGCAACGCACGGAATCCTCGGAATTGGCGGGATCGCAGCGCTGACGATTGGCGGGCTCTTCCTTGTCGATGGCCCGATCCCGCAGATGCGCGTTCATATCTGGACGGCGCTGGGCGTGAGCATACCAATGGGCGTCATCACGATTTTTCTGACGACCCTTGCAATCAAGGCGTATCGAAACAAGGTGGTTACAGGACCGCAGGGCCTGGTGGGAGAACTCGGCATTGCGCGCACCGATCTGATGCCAGCCGGGAAGGTTTTCGTCCACGGAGAACTGTGGGACGCGCATTCGACACAGCCCGTGGAGATCGGCAAGGCAGTTCGCGTGCTTGAAATTCACGACATGGAACTGGTGGTGGAGCCGACCGGTACGGCCGAATCAGTCGCACGCGCTTGACGCCCGACGCTTATCAGTACCGGCACGGCGGTCAAGTGGGATACAATCCGCGCGAAGCTATATATCGATATTTTGCAGGAGGCAAACGTGGGTCTATTCGGCATTGTGGTGCTCGTTATCGTAGTCCTCTACCTCTTGAATTCCATCAAGATCCTCGCCGAGTACGAACGCGGCGTAATCTTCCGCCTCGGCCGCCTGCTCTCCTTACCCAAGGGACCGGGCATCATCCTTGTCTTCGCGCCAATTGACCGGATCATGCGCGTGGACCTGCGGCAGGTCGCCTTCGACGTTCCACCGCAGGACATCATCACGCGAGACAACGTCACGCTGAAGGTGAACGCAGTCGTCTTCCTGCGCGTGATCGATCCGAGTAAGGCGATGGTCGAGGTTACAAATTACCAGTATCAGACGCAACAGTTCGCGGTCACCACGCTGCGGTCAGTGCTTGGCGAAGTGGAACTCGATGAACTGCTGGCGCATCGCGACAAGATCAACCTGCGCCTGCAATCCATCCTCGACCAGCACACGGCTCCGTGGGGCGTAAAGGTCGTGAATGTGGAAGTGAAGCAGGTCGATCTGCCGGAGACCATGATGCGCGCCATGGCAAAGCAGGCCGAGGCCGAGCGCGAAAAACGGTCGAAGATCATTCATGCAGAAGGCGAGTTCTCCGCCGCGCAACGCCTGGTGGATGCCGCTCAACTCTTGTCGCAGCAGCCTGCGGCAATTCAACTGCGCTACCTGCAGACGTTGACGGAGATTGGCGTCGAGAAAAATACGACGATCATTTTCCCGCTGCCCATCGATTTGCTTGGCGGACTTCGTAAGCTGCTTCAGCAGGACGGGGAAACCAAGGCATAATGGGACAGGCATAATCCCTGCCCGTGCCTGGGCACCTAAGTGGAGCAGGCTTCATGAGTGAGTCGCAGGATACAGAAATCGTATTGGGTACCGGAAAGCTGCTCGGGCTCTTCTTCGTGCTGGTCATCCTTTGCGGAGTGTTTCTGAGCATCGGGTACGGCCTGGGGCGGAGCTCCGTGAAGCCGGAGGGATCGCTGATCACCGACTCTTCGCAAACAGGCGCGACGGCACCGAACGGCGCCAAGCCTCTTGCGGGAGAACCCGCTCCGGCGAAGTCATCGGATTGTCCGCAGGGACAGGACTGCACGAACGCCAGTACCGGGACATCAACTCCTCCGCAGGATTTGACGTTTTACAAATCGGTGGAGCAGAAGGATCCCAATGCGCAGTTGACGCCACAGAATCCCTCAGCGGCGCAGCAACAGCAAACTCCGGCGGCGCAACCCGGCACACAGCAATCTCAGCAGGTCACCTCACCGGTTACGTCGGGATATACGGTGCAGGTGGCTGCGGTCAGCAAAAAAGAGGATGCCGACCTGTTACGTGATGCGTTGCAGGCCAAGCAATATCCGGTGCTAGTGACGACGGCTCCCAATGACAAACTCTTCCACGTCCAGGTGGGACCGTTTGCGACGATTCAGGACGCGGACGCGATGCGGTCAAGGCTCGTCGGCGATGGATATAACCCGATCGTCAAACGCTGAATATTTTCTAACGGATCAGAGGCAGGCGATGGTCGCCTGCTTTTTTGCGCGCAAAACAGAAACACCGGCCGAAGCCGGTGCCTGAAGTCTGTCGTGGATAGCCGCCGCTCTAGTCGCTCAGGTTCAACGCACGCTTAAACGATCCGCGCTCGTTCATGATCTTCTGCTGGAGAACCGTGATGGCATAGATCAACTGCTCGGGCCGTGGCGGACATCCGGGTACATAGACATCGACAGGAATCCACTGGTTCACGCCCTGCACGATCGCGTAATTATTGAAGACGCCGCCGGACGTGGCGCAGGCTCCCATCGAGATGACCCACTTCGGTTCCGGCATTTGCAGATAAAGCTGCTTGATCACCGGCGCCATTTTCTGCGAGACGCGGCCGGCAATAATCATCAGGTCGGACTGCCGCGGCGACGGGCGGAAGACTTCCGCGCCGAAACGCGCAATGTCGAAGCGCGAGGCTCCCATCGACATCATCTCGATGGCGCAGCACGCCAGGCCAAACGTCATTGGCCAGATGGAACTTTTGCGGACCCAGTTGACAGCCTGATCGAGAGTGGTAAGAATGAGGCCTTCCTGCTCGTGGCTGCCACCATACGTCACTTGCGCAATCCGCGAAAAGCTTTGCGGATCGCCGGCGAGATTATCGAAGTTTTCAGTACCATTCATGGTTGATGTCGAGTACCTTGACTCGTTCCATTGTACCCGCCCCTGCCTGTTCGATGCCAGTGCGGAAGCCAAAGTCGCATGATCGCCTATGAACTCATGTACCAGCCGCCGTTGATGTTGATGGTCTGGCCGCTGATATAACCGTTCCGGGCAAGCATCACGATCACTTCTCCAACTTCGTCAATGTGCCCGTAGCGACCGGCGGGAATCATGGTGGGAAGAGCCTTCAGATCCTTAACGATCAAGTCAGTCTCGATGAGCGCCGGGGCAATCGCGTTGGCGGTAATTCCCTCCTTGGCGAGAATGCAGGCATAGGAATGGGCAAGTCCGATAAGTCCGGCTTTCGACGTTGAATAGTGCGGGCCCACCATTCCGCCGACCTGCGCCGCCGTTGACGAGAGATTCATGATGCGTCCCCATCGCTGCTTGCGCATGCCCGGAACGACGGCTTGCGTGACGAGAAACGCCGACTTGAGATTGACATCGATGATCTCGTCCCAATCGGCTTCCGTAATCTCTTCGAGCGACTGCTTGCGAGCGATGCCAGCGTTATTCACGAGAATCGAAACGGTCCCCAACTCGCGCTCAATCGTCGCCACCAGCGTGGAAACATCCGCAGCGATGGATACATCCGCCTTTGCGAGCAATGCGCGACGACCGTGCGATTCAATCTCCCGGGCGACGGCGCGCGCACCATCATCACTTGCCCGATAATTTACGACGACGTCGCATCCTGCCTCGGCCAGCGCAATTGCGGCGGCTTTGCCGATCCCACGACTGGCGCCCGTGACCAGCGCCACCCTTCCCTGTAAATCATCCATGGTTCGTCCTTAGGGATTAAGAATTACTTTCCCGAACATGTTGCTCTTTGCCAGATATTCATGCGCGGCGGCAGCTTCACGCAATGGAAAACTCCGGTCTGCGACCGGTTTGAGTCTTCCGGCAAACACGTGTTTGAGCACTTCGTGAAGTTCGCCCATGGTGCCCATGAACGATCCCAGGAACGAGAGCTGCCGGGTAAACAGCACGCGGAGATCGAATTCAGCCTCACCGCCGGTAGTTGCGCCGCAGGTAACAATTGTGCCTCCGGGGCGCAGCGATTTCATGCTCTCGCGCCACGTTGCCTTGCCGACGTGCTCCATGACGACATCGACACCGCGCTTCTCCGTAATCTTCTTTACCTCGTCGGAGATTTTGTCGCGATAGTGGTGGATCGTGTAATCGGCACCGAGACCCTTCGCCCTTTCGAGTTTCGCATCGTCACCCGCCGTCGTAATCACGGTGCAGTTCCAGAGCTTGGCGATCTGTATGGCTGCCGAGCCAACGCCTGAACCGGCGCCCAGTACCAGTACGGATTGACCGGGACGAATCTTGGCCCGCCCAACGAGCATGTGCCACGCGGTGAGGAAGACCAGTGGTACGGATGCGGCTTGGTTGTACGACATGCTGTCAGGGATCGGGATGACATTCGCACGGGGTACAGCAATCAATTCGCAGTCGCCACCGGGAACGCGGTAACCGAGTACGCTGAATTCAGGGCAAAAATTTTGCTCACCGCGCAGGCAATGCTCGCAGTGTCCGCAGGAAACCATGGGGGCTAGAAGAACGCGAGTGCCGGGCTTCACGTCCGTCACGTACTCTCCCGACTCAACAACGTCACCCGAGATGTCACTGCCGGGAATCTGCGGCAACGGAACACCGGGCACTCCCTCGCGTACGAAAAGGTCGAGATGATTTAACGCGCAAGCCTTCACGCGCACCAGGACGTGATCCTTGCGCAACACCGGATCGGGCACGTCCTCATATTTCAAAACCTCAGGCCCGCCAAACTGATGAAAACGAATTGCCTTCATGATTCCGTCTCCTTGCCCATGAAAGTTGTCACTTTAACACGTATGCCCGTGCTGGTAGCAGGTCTCCGCAATTTCAGAACGGTTTCACTCGCAAACTCGGCATGGACGCTGTACATTCTTTGGAATCCTGACTTCCGTCATTGGATCTGAACATGCTCTGGCTCCTCGTACGTCTGCGGTACAAACTGATCTGGGCGAACATGCGCACCAGCACCGGCAAGGTGGTTGCGCTTTTGTGTCTCTATGTTTTAGGAGCGCTTGTTGCGGGCATTGTAGCCTTTGGAGGACTCGGGGCGGCAATCATCGCGGTAAAGGCCGGACGGACTGAGCCGGTCGCGCGCGCGGTGCTGGCCGCGCTCTTCGTTTCATGCACAAGCATAAGCCTGTTTCTCGGCATAGGCCCTACGTCAGCGATGTCTGATAGTGCACTGCGGGCCTATCCGCTGAAGGCGCGCGCGCGTTTTCTCTTCCGGCATCTTGTGGCCGCTCTGGACCCTATCTGGATCTTTCTGCTGGTCGCTGCGATTGGCATGGCGGTGGGCTTCCAGATTCTCGGCGTAACGCCTATCGTCTTTGGGCTGCCGCTGGCGCTGATTTTCACCTTTGTCTGTTATCTCTGGGCGGCCGCTCTGCTGGCCGTCATCGGCAAACTGCTCGAATTCCGCTCCGGTGCGCTCATCCTGATGGTTGTGGTGATGGGCAGCATTCTGACAGTGCAGCTATCCGCTGAATCAAAGTGGATCCACGGGCCCATTGTTGGCGCCATTGTGAACCGTGCCATCGACCTCTCGCCCGCCGGAGCCTGTGCCCGAGCCATGGTGGCAGACGACTGGACCACGCGGCTCGCGGGATTTGTTGTGTTACTCATCTGCGGATTCGCGGGAGCCACCGCGCTGCGCATCGCGGAAATCGCGAGGTCGCGCTCTGGACGGAAGAAGAAGGGACCGGCCTCTGCGTATGACGCCTATGACCGCGTGGCCCATCGGATCTCGCCGCGCCTTGCCCCGCTCGTTGCCACATCGCTGCGATACCATCTGCGCTGCAACCGCATCCGCTACGCGATGATCTCCACGGTTCCGATCCTGCTCCTGATGGCTCTCACGCAGGACCGGACGCGCAATTTCCAGGGGAGCATGCTGCTGATTATTTTATTTGTGACGTGTTTCCTCTCGACGGCAGTCATGGCGGTGAATTTCTTCGGGTGGGAAGGCGGTGGCGTTGCGCGCTATCCCCTGCTGCCTGTCCCGCTGGTCGATGTCCTGCGCGCACACGTCACCGCAAGCATCGCGCTGGGTTCGGTCCCCACGCTGATCATCTTTGGAACGGTATTGTGGTTATCGCGAGCCGCGCTGAGTTTCGAACTCGTCATCTTTGCCATCGCAAACACCGTCGCCGGTACGTTCTTCTTTTTCACACTTGCCTCCTGGCTTACCGTGCTTGCGCCCAGAAGAGTGAATTTCGATGGGATGATGGGGAACGTCATGTCGCGAACCGCGCAGTTCACCATCATCGTGGCCGCCGTGGGCACCATGTTCCTGCTCCGATTTCTCGCTGGCGATGTGGTGACACTGGCGCACTGGTGGTGGGAGATGGTGCTGTTCGCCGTCGCCATGTACTTCCTATACCAATTCTCCATGCGGACACTCGCGCCTGTCCTCGCACGGCGGCGCGAAAAACTACTGGACGCAATCGTCGGGGCACCCATCTCATGAATGAAATACAGCAGAATTCGGCACCGGCGATTCAGATCACCGGGCTCACCAAGCGCTACGGAGACTTTACCGCGGTGGATAACCTCTCGCTCTCCGTACCCAGTGGAGTGATCTACGGATTTCTCGGTCCGAACGGCGCAGGTAAAAGCACCACGATTGGATGCCTGACGGGGCTTCTCGATCCGACCTCAGGATCAATCGAACTGCTAGGCGAGCGGTTCAGCAGCGATGCTGTTGTGCTCAAGCGGCGCATCGGCGTGATGCCCGAAGGGCTTGCGCTGCTCGACCAGTTGTATGCCGACGAATTCCTCGTATTCCAGGCGCAGATGTTCGGGCTGGATAAGAAAACCGCGCAGAATCGGACCGACGAATTGCTTCAGACACTTGGGCTGGCCGACACACGGAAGAAACGCATCGCCGACTTCAGCACGGGAATGCGTAAGAAGATTGCCTTTGCTGCCGCCGTCATTCACTCGCCGGAAATCCTCTTCCTCGACGAACCCTTTGAGAGTATCGACCCGACAACGGTTGCGATGCTGAAGGAGTGGCTACGCCGCTTCGCAGCCGGGGGGCGGACGGTCTTCATGACAAGCCACGTGTTGGAGACGGTGGAGAAACTGTGCAACCACGTGGCCATCATCAAGGAAGGCAAACTGGCATGGAATGCCGCGCTGAATGGAGCGTCCACGCTCGAATACGGCGGGCAGCAGTACGCGTCGCTGGAAGAAGTCTTCCTGACGATCACCGGACGGCAGGACAGTTCGTTGAGCTGGATGTGAAAGCGTGGAGGCCCTGGGCAGAGTCGAACTGCCGACCAACGGTTTAGGAAACCGCTGCTCTATCCACTGAGCTACAGGGCCATGGGTGGAAACAATTGAATCTGATGCACTTGCTACCTTTGCCTTCAGCCTCGACCTGCTTATCGGTCGATTTTATGGCTTAATTATGGCTGTCCTCGAACGCAAGATCGCTGTCGAGTATGTCAAGCTTCGTGGCAGTGTTCTCATAATTCGGCCATATCTACGATATTGTACCGTTCAAGGACTCTCCATGTCTTCCACGAGCCACCACGGATTGCTGAATCCCAGTCCAGGCCGGTTCCGGGCTCCAGTACAACGCAAGCCATGAAACAGGCTGATTGTGCTGGTGAGTAAAAGATTAAACTCGACGGCCTAAGCGAAGAGGAGATTGGGCCCCTCTTTTATTCGAAGGCGATTTTCTAAGCCAGGGTACTCGTGTTCCACGCATTGTCTGCTGTGACTTTTAATTCCTCCATGTGCTGGATGAGGTCATAACGAACTTGAGAGTATTCCCTCTGAGAGGGGTAACCGCCGCTAATCGCAGCAGATGAAAAATTCGGAAACTCTACTTTAAGTGTCATCAAATGGTGACTGTACAACACCATGAAATCTCGCTTTTTAGATACTAAATCCCAATTATCCCCTTTCAATTGATCTATTCGTCCATCAAGCGGATGAATCAGTTTTTCGCCTGCATCATCCCACTGATGCCACAGAGCTTCAAGGTCCCTTAGTAAATCAGTTGCCCGTGCCAAAAAATATAAAAGCAAAGCGGTGTGTCCGGCGCGTTGTTCAATGTCAGCCAACTCCGTCCGAGTGATGTTTGATGTCCGCCTAATTCTTTTGCCCAGCCACTCTCCAACAACTGCAACGAAGAGGAGGGTTAGAGCCGCAGCAAAGAGGTATATCGGAATGCGCCAAACGGTCGGGATGTGCGTGTTGTAAATCATCGCTCTCACCGCTGCCGTTGCAGACAACGTCAGGAGATAGCCGACGACTTGGTACACAAACTGGATTCTCTTCCCCCAGTCCAATGCCCTCCCGACTTTCTGACCCAGTCCCATATGCGCAATGCTCTCACTCTACCCAGTTCTTGGTCCACGAGTTTGTGTGATACATTTTCGCCATCATGCTGAAGCGTTTGGCGGTGCTCGTCGCACTACTGACCACATTGCCCTCAATGTCAGGGCAGACAGTCAAGAGCAAAGATGTTGCTCCCACTCCCATCGTCAGCAAGGCAGAACACCCCCCCACAAAACTAACTCGCCTGCCCTCCGTCACGATCACCCAGAAAGAGAATACGTTTGAGGGAGTCCTTCTTGCGTGGGGGCCGTGGGTTTTCAGTCTTCTGCTTGCCATTGTCGGATTGCTTCAGGTGCGAATCCTGAGGCGTCAAACGTCCATTCAGGAAGCGACTATCAAACAATGGGTTTATGTCAAGTTGGCGAGCGTTACGAACAAGCAATTCAGTACGAAATCTCCAGCGGAGACAGACCCTACAATTCTTACTCAAGTCCATTTCGAGGCATACAACAATACGCCTTTGCCTCTAACAATAAAGAGAGTTGTCACGAGTATCACTGGAGCATCCGAATTGCCGAATTGGCTTACCTATTCAGTTGAAGAGACAACAATTCTGCCGCCCAAGACTCCCGACTATACGATTAACTATCCTTTCTACGTTCCGCACACACTTACAGGTATTTTTGCTAGAAGGTATCTTGAAGGCGAATCCTATTTCACGGTGAGCGGAAGCCTTTCCTTTGAAGAAGCGTCCGGAAAGAGGAGTACGCAAGGTTTTTCTTACGTTGTGAAGCACGGGCCACAAGGCTTCACGGTGCTCAAATACAATGGAAAGCAGCCAACACGGCAAGATGGAGATGTGCCGAATTAGGTGACCAAAACTATGGCTAAAGCCCCCCCCAAAAAATACCTCACCGGACCACACACAACTAAGCGTGAATTGTCGCCTAAGTTTCTGATTTTTCCAATAGTTATGCAAAAGAATAAAAGCGACTCAGGCGGTTTAGGAAGCCGCTGCTCTATCCATCTGAGCTACAGGGCCGTCATCCCGAGACGGATTCATTCTAACAAGTTTTTTCGTTACTTGGCCTTGGCGGATGGCGAGCCGACATCGAATTTCCGGTCAAGGTAAAGTGCAAATACGCAGACCGCCTGGTACGCGGATTCATACGACGGAAAATCCAACTCGTTGTGCGTGAAGCGCGCCGGTGACGGTGGGCTAGTGAGAATCTTTACGGCATCAACAAAACCGGCGGCACTTGAGGCCGCCGGAGGATCCATAGTTCTGCAACTTACTTTCAGTCGCGGCGCTTCAGCGTCGGTCGTCCATCCTCGGTCTTGGTCTGCGCCTTGTCGTCTGAGTTGGCGCGACGTAGTGACGGGCTGCTCGTCTTATCCTGCTCGACCTTGTGGCGGTTCTCCAACTGCGCCAGACGAGTTTTTACATCGTCGAATTCCGAGGTGCTGATGATGTAGCTTTCCTTCGCCGGCAGGATACGAGCGATCTCCTGCTGCGTTTTCTCAATGCGATCGGGCGTCTGCGGATGCGAAGCAAATGCCTTCGCTAATGAACCCGGTTTCTTCTTTTCCTTCGCCTGGATCTTTTCGAAGAACGTGATGTAGGACTGCGGATCGTAGCCAGCCTTGTACATATACTGCACGCCAAGGAAGTCCGCCTCGGTCTCAAAGTTCCGGGAGAACTTGAGGAAGGTCAACGGAAGTCCGATATTGGCCGCGTTGTAGGCCGCGTAGCCGATTCCACCGCCTACAAAGATCAACGGGATGGAGGCAATGTTGGCCCACTGCATGCGAGTCATCTGGCGAGTGGCGTGGCGCGCGCAGACGTGTGCGATTTCGTGCGCCATGACGCCGGCCAGCTCGGACTCTTCATCGGCCGCCATGATCAGACCGCTGTTCACGTAGAAAAATCCGCCGGGCAATGCGAACGCGTTCACCTCGTCGGAGTCGATGACCTTGATGGTGAATGGAACCTGGGCATCGGAGTTGCGGACAATGTTCTGGCCGATCCGGTTGACGTATTCCGAGATGACCGGGTCCTGCAAAATCTTCGCACTCGCCTCAATCTGCTGTGCGTACTGCTTGCCGATGGCGACCTCTTTTTCGACGGAGTACCAATTCCCTATCCCCTTGCCACCCATCTTCCGGTTGCCAACGGCATTCACGTCATCCTTGGAACCGGGTTTGACGTCGGGTTTGCTAGTACTCTGTGCCGTAGCACTGGTGTCGGCGGGGTGATCCGTTTGAGCCCAGGTGTTCGGTAGACACAGCGCAAGTGCCGCCACGAATAGAACCCATTTGGCACGAGTCTTCATGGTACTTCTCCTCTTCATCCCGCTGCCCGTCCCTGAGTGGAGCTGGCAAACCGCCCAACCCGCGGAAGCCGGGATTGCCTCCCCGCAGGTTAACAACATTATAACCACCTAAAAGTGCCATTCACCCTAATAATCGGACACGGCAAACGTCACAAAAGTCGCACTATTATCTTGATTTTATGGGTGGGTACGGACCAATTCGGACCAAACCAAACCTATGGATGGGGTTGGCTCAGGCAGACTTCTTCGCGGGCTGCGGTAGGTCCCCGGCTTCCACGGTCCGGTGCCAGAAGCGCTCGAAGACGCCTCCCATGATGACGGAAATGAGCGCCCAGTTGAGAGCGACGGTCAAACTGAACCACGCGTCCAGAAATCGAACGCTTCTGGTAAAAATCATCAAGGGAGCCGTCAGTAGACCCGTAGGAAGAACCAGAATGCCCACTCCACAGGCCCAGACGGGGTTTGGCAAGCGCGAGCCAGCGACCCATAGCAGGGAAAAGTCCGCAGCCATCAGGGCCGCCACTACGACGGCCGCATGCACAAACGGAAGCCGGAGTTTTTGCCGAAGATCGAACATGGCGCAAAACCAATGGGACCGGTTTCCCGGTCCCGAAGTGTACATCTTTTGCCACGCACGCGCTGTGATATCGCGCGGTTCCGGCGAATGAGTTCCTAGTCGTAATACTCCAGACCAAGATGGGTAATCAGCTCCTCGCCCTTCAGATGACGAAGCGTGTTCTTCAACTTGATCAACTGGATGAACAGGTCGTGCTCGGGATAAAGTCCCGGGGCCGTCATCGGCGACTTGAAGTAGAAGCTCAGCCACTCCTGGATGCCGATGCCCTTCAGTTCGGAAGAACGTTGGGCGAGGTCCATCAACAGCACAACATCAAGGACGATGGGCGCTGCAAGGATCGAGTCGCGGCAGAGGAAATCAACCTTGATCTGCATGGGATAACCGAGCCATCCGAAGATGTCGATGTTGTCCCAGCCTTCCTTGTTGTCGCCGCGCGGCGGATAGTAATTGATACGCACCTTGTGGCAGATGTTGCCGTAGAGCTGCGGGTAAAGATCCGGCTGAAGGATGTGCTCCAGCACGCTCAGTTTGGACTCTTCCTTGGTCTTGAACGAGCCCGGATCGTCGAGTACTTCGCCGTCGCGGTTGCCCAGGATGTTCGTCGAAAACCAGCCGTTGAGGCCGAGCATGCGCGCCTTGAAGCCGGGCGCAAGGATCGTCTTCATCAGTGTTTGGCCGGTCTTGTAATCCTTGCCGCAGATAGGAGCGTTATGCCGGCGCGAAAGTTCGTGCATGGCCGGAATGTCCGTGGTCAGGTTGGGCGCGCCATTCGCGTAGCCGACGCCTTCCTGCAGCGCGGCATAGGCATAAACCATCGACGGTGCGATGTTCTCGTCGTTCTCCAGCAGGCCCTTCTCGAAGGCCTTCACTGTCTGGTGAACTTCGTGGGGCGTGATGTAGGTCTCGGTGGAGCCACACCAGATCATCACGACGCGCTCGAGTCCATGCGTCTTCTTGAAGTTCCGGATATCCTCGCGAACCTGCTCGGCGAGTTCCATCTTGTTCTTGCCGGTCTTGACGTTCGGGCCATCGAGCTTCTTGACGTAGTTCTTGTCGAAGACAGCCTTCATCGGCTTGATACTGGACAGGAAAGGCTTGATCTGCTCGAGCAGGTCCTTCTCCAGTACGCCGGCCTTGCGAGCCGCGTCATACATGTTGTCTTCAAAGATGTCCCAGCCGCCAAATACGAGATCGTCGAGGTTGGCGAGAGGGACGAAGTCCTTGATCTTCGGGGAGCGGCCATCGGTGCGCTTGCCCAGGCGGATCGTACCCATCTGCGTCAACGAACCGATCGGCGCTGCAATTCCCTTACGCACGGCTTCCACGCCGGCCACAAACGTCGTGGCCACGGCGCCCATGCCGGGGATCAGGATTCCAAGTTTTCCCTTGGGTTCAACTATTTCGGTGGGGGTAGGCTTGTTTGCGTTCTTTTGCCCTGTCGCCATTTCGGAGAGTCACTTCCTTGTAGAAAAATATCGAGCAATCAAAACACGTTATCTTCTCGTATCACCTGCCCTTTTGCAAACATTGTTGTACTCTGATGTACCGCTTCGGGCGCGGATGGTCGTCCCGGCGGGTTGTAATGCGATTATTCGACGTCCAAGGGAGACGGGAATGGACAGAAAAGTTGCCGTTATCACGGGTGGTTCCAGCGGTATCGGGTTGCTTACCGCGCTTGAACTGGCCCGCAGGGGATACCTGGTGGTGGCCACGATGCGTAACCCGATGGACCGCGCAACGCTCGACGAGCAGGCAGCCAGGGCCGGCATGCAGGACCGTATCGACGTGCGGCGACTAGACATCACGGAATCGGCATCAATCGAGCCTGCCATCGACGAAATCGTTCTGCACTATGGCCGCATCGACGTGCTGGTCAACAATGCAGGATTCGCCATGGCCGGATTCGCGGAGGACGTCGCGCTGGACGAGCTGCGCAAGCAGTTCGAGACCAACTTCTTTGGACACGTTGCCGTGACGCTCGCCGTGCTTCCTCACATGCGGCGACAACAAAGCGGACACATCATCATGGTCTCGTCCATCGCGGGACGAGCCGCCCATCCGGGCATCGGCAGCTATTCGGCATCCAAATTCGCGCTTGAAGGCTGGAGTGAAGCGCTCCGGTTGGAGATGAATCCGCTTGGCATCCGGGTCGTCCTGATTGAGCCTGGCTCGTACGAGACCAATATCTGGGAGAAGAACGTATGCATCGCAAGTGCGGCATTTAGTGACGACTCGCCCAATAAGGAACGGTCGCGCCGCTTTGCTGAACACGTCAAAACGCAGGTGGTGAAACGCGACGCCCGCGAGGTGGCCCGCCTGATTGCCCGCGTTGCCGCAACTCCATATCCTCGCCTGCGTTACCTCATTGGCTCGGATGCCCGGCTCTTTCACTGGATTCGGCTGCTGCTCCCGTGGAAACGCTACGAAAAGATGGTAGCCAGGACGGTCGGTATATAGGAACCGGCGATTTTGCCGTGCGCTTTTGTGTTCCGAACCGGGTAACTTCTGATATGCTCCGCGCGATCAAATTTCTCCGTGGAGGAAGCATGAAGTCCTTGTACTGGAGTTCCCTCCTTCTGCTTCTGGTGTGTGGCTGTCTGCTCTTCCCGTCCGTTGCAAATTCCCAAACCACGCAGACACCGCAGCCCACAAGCGCCACCACCGCACAATCGACGGTGCCCCAATCCGTGCCGCCGGACTATCATCTGTCGCCCGAGCAGATGCGACGCTCGATCGCACTCTACCGTACCGATAATGTTCTCCTCGTTGTAGGCACGGTGTATTCGATCATCGTCCTGATCGCGGTAATCGTCTTCCGATTTGCCCCATGGCTTGCCGCCTGGGCGGAGGGCGTGAGCCGCCGGCGCTTTGTGCAGGCGATACTCTTTCTGCCGCCGCTACTGCTGCTGCTGGATGTGCTCAACTTGCCTCTTTCGATCTACGGGCACCACATCTCGCTCGCCTACGGACTCTCCGTGCAGGGCTGGGGATCGTGGTTCTGGGACTGGACCAAGGGCGAGATCATTGGGCTCATCCTTGGGACGCTGCTCATCTGGTTGATGTATGCCGTCATACGGCGCAGTCCGAGACGCTGGTGGTTCTACTTCTGGCTGTGCACGCTGCCAATCATTCTGTTTGTCGTTTTCCTGCAACCCGTCCTGCTTGATCCGATCTTTAACAAGTTCGAACCGCTGGAGAAGACAAATCCGGAGCTGGTCACGCAGCTTGAAAAGGTGGTCCATCGCGGCGGTCTCGTGATTCCTCCTTCCCGCATGTTCCTGATGAAAGCCAGCGAGAAGGTGACGACCTACAACGCTTACGTTACCGGCATTGGCGCAACAAAGCGCGTGGTTGTGTGGGACACGACGGCTCGGGACATGACGATCCCGGAGACGATGTTTGTTTTCGGACACGAGATGGGGCACTACGTTCTGAATCACGTTTACAAGGGACTGGCGTTCTTTGCCGTGATGATGCTGATAGCCCTGTGGCTCGGCCGAAAGGTCACGCTCTGGACGCTTGCCCGTTGGGGTGAACGCTGGAAGGTGACCGACCTTGGCGCATGGGCTTCATTGCCGGTACTTATGCTGGTCCTCTCCGTCTTCGCATTTTTTGGACAGCCAATCGGCAACGCTTTCAGTCGCTACATCGAACACCAGGCTGACATTTACGGCCTGGAAATCACGCATGGACTGGTGCCAAACTCTGCACAGAACGCGGCATTGGCCTTCCAGAAGCTGGGGGAAAAGAGTTTTGCGTATCCATACCCCAACCGGTGGCTGGTGATTTGGACGTATTCCCACCCGGACATCAGTTCGCGCTATCACTTTGCGCTGGACTATCGTCCGTGGGATCACGGCCAACCGAACGAGTTCGTGAAAGAGAATTAAAGATCAGCGGGCCGGTGATCGAACCGGCTCAAGAGTAAACACGGGATGGGTGTCGACAATCTGCTCCGGAAAGTGCGATGAGGACGTTCTAAAGATTTGCAGATTGTCGCCATCCCATCTGAAAGCCCACATCTTGCCGTCTTTCCCGACCTTGTAGAAATAGTCGTAGGGATTCAACACGTGGTCCACGCCGATCTCGTAGCGGAATCTTCTCTTAGGAAACACAGCCCAACCATCTTGCCGAAACTCGTAACTGCGGCCATGTAGATCTCTGTACCTTCCTACAAGCACAGCTCCTGCAATGTACCTTGTCGCATTCTTCACAAAAACGTACATGGCAGGCTTATATTGCCCGTAACCGAGTTCAAACGTGTGGTCGTTCAGCACCCTCGCGCTGAATTTTGCGTTGCCTTCGCCTCCCGAAAAGACTGAAGAAGCCCCCCCCGGTGCCTTCGAGGGTAAGATACTCACCTCCTTCATGGAAGTTGAGGACCAGCATTAACCACGCTTTGGCTCCGTCATTTTCCACTTGGATGAGGTCAATACGACCGTCATTTCCGGCCTTAAGAGGAGAGCGCGTTTTCTTCAGCCCGTCGATGTACGCCGTGGAAAGATAGTCCCCCGCCAGAAGCCTCACTGCGTTCGGCGATGACTTCGTGCGAGGAGCGCGGTTGATACCGTTGCAGCCCGGAAGTGCAGGGAGGAAAAAGAACAGTAGCCCGATCGGAAGGATTGTCAGTTTCACGTCGAGCAGCTTACCCGAGCTGTCGCCGAATTCCAACACCAATGCAAAACGGGAGGGGTACGCCCCTCCCGTCACTTTTCCCAGAATTCCTTCTTACTCTGTCGCAGCCTCCGCCGCCTTCATACGGTTCCGCCAGTGGCCCCAGACGAACCACAGGATGCCTGCAACAAGGACCAGCACGATCGCCAGATCGAAGCGGTGGAACCACTGCTTCAAGCGAGGATCGGTGTCCCAACGCTCGCCGAGTTTGAAACCTACGTAGGCCAACACGTAACACCAGGGCCACGAACCGAGGAAAGTGTAGAGATGGAACTTGCCTCTCGGCATGCGCGCAATCCCAGCGGGTAGCGCAATGAACGTGCGGATCACCGGTAAAAGCCTTCCGAGGAAAACAGTGATACTACCGTACTTCTGGAAGAAGCGGTCCGAACGTTCCAGGTCGTGCTTGTTCATCAGGATGTAGCGTCCGTACTTTTCGATCAGCGGACGTCCACCGTAGGCGCCAACCTCATAGGCAAGCAGGGAGCCGAGGTTGCAACCAATCGCTCCCATTGTTGCCACCAGCCAGAGAGAACTGAAGCGACCGGTGTACACCAGGAATCCGGAAAACGGCATGATGACTTCAGACGGCAATGGAATACACGCCGATTCAATCGCCATCAGCAGTACGACGCCCGGATAGCTGAGGGCGGAGATGACCGACTGGATGAAAACGGCCAGCAACAGGAGGATTTTTGCGATCATTTGTTGTGTCAGAATCCTTGGTCGGAATCTTGCGTAAATGTGTAACCCGGTAGAGTAGCCCCTTCGCCAGTTTTGGCCACCTTCACACGCATCGTGTCGGTCGTACTTGCCGAACTATCGGCAGGCCTGAGAATCGCGTACTGCGAGAATACTTCCGTGTAGAGCTTGGTGACGAGAAAGTTCTTGCCGTTTCCGTCGTTTCGCCACACTTGTCCAGCTTGGATTGACTTAACGCCCATTTGCCATTCTTCTCCGCACGCCACCAGCCTACACGTGACGCGCCAGAACGTAAAACCGCAGCCTGCGCCTAGCGCGCGGGCACAGAGCCTTCCAGCAATCCGGCAAACTGTTCCAGCCGGCAGCGGATGCCCATGAAGAACTGTCCGAAGTTCGAATAGACCGCGCTAACCTCGTCGAAGCGCATTTCATAGATCAGTTTCTTGAAGGTCACTGGATCTTCGCCGAAGAGATCCACCGCCCACTCCCAGTCGTCGAAGCCGACCGAGCCGGATATGATCTGGCGCACGCGACCCGCGTAGCGCCGTCCTACAGTCCCGTGGAGGTCCATCTGGCGCTGGCGCTCCTCAATTGGCAGCACGTACCAGTTCTTCTCTTCGCCACGGCGCCGGTCCATGGGATAAAAGCAGATATATCGATTTTCGGGAATCTTGGGGTAGAGACGCGGCTTCATGGCCTCGCGCTGGCGCTCCATCGTCTCCTGCACCACTGCATTCCAAGGTTCGCTGAACGGCACGACTCCCTGCTCGGCCAATCCGCGATAGAGCTTCAAGGAAGAATCGTGGAGACTCAACTCCACAACCGACAGGTACGACATACTCGTCTCGCAGAAATCGCTGAGCCGCAAGCTCTGCCACTTGAGCTCGGTGGCATTCAATTCGTCGAACGAGTCGCGAAAGTGCAGAAGAAGCAGGTCCCCCTTGTGTCCAAGAACGGAGTAGAGAGCACTGGCACCGGATTCCTCTGACGTGCGAAAGGCTTCGACAGCCTCGGCCACGATAGCTGCCCGGTCCGCTGCCGGAACGTCGCGCCACGCGGCCCAGCGGAAGCGGAAGATCTGGTGCAACACGCTGAGGCCTTCCAGAGTCATCGGAACGCCATAGGTTTCGGCTCCGGTTTTGCGCTCGCCTGAAGAATTCGACATCGCTCTCCTCACGGTGGACTTGGTTACAGGGTAGGTTCCATTGTAATCTGCACGAGGAATCGTCGCGAGACTCGCACATAAATTGGCCGCCACTTCGCTCGATTCCTCGAGGGATACGTACATGACCCGTGGAACAGTTCCCCGTCAACCATCCAAGGCAGGACGCCAGGCCGCCGCCAAGAAGGTTCGCGGAGGCGCAAAGCTTCCCAAGACTTCCGCGCCGGTAAAATCCGCGCCCAGGAAGACCACAGCGAGGCCTGCTGCCAAATCGGCAAAAAAGCGGGTGCCCGCCGAAAATCCAATTGCACCACGGCGCGTCTCCGAGATCCTCCGCCGACTAGACGTACTTTACCCGGACGTTCGCTGCGCGCTCACCCATCGCAGCGCATGGGAGCTCCTGGTCGCCACAATTCTTTCAGCGCAGTGCACGGACGCGCGCGTCAACATGGTGACACCCGTTCTTTTCCAGAAATATCCCTCGCCACAGCACTTCGCGGCGCTGAATCCGGAGGACCTTGAAGGCGATATCCGATCCACCGGATTCTTCCGCAATAAAGCCAAGTCGATCGTCGGCGCGGCGCGCAAAGTGGTCAACGACTTCGGTGGTGAGGTTCCGGCGGAGATGGAGAAACTGTTGACAATTCCCGGCGCCGCTCGCAAGACGGCCAACGTGGTCCTCGGGTCGTGGTTCGGCAAGGCCGATGGCGTTGTCGTGGACACACACGTTCATCGCATATCGCGCCGGTTAGAACTCACGGACAAGGATGACCCGCAGAAGATCGAGCAGGAGTTGATGAAGATACTGCCGCGCGAGAAGTGGATCGATTTTTCGCACCAGATCATTCACCACGGGCGTGCACTATGCGTTGCGCGCAGCCCGAAGTGCGCCGACTGCCTGCTGGAGAACATCTGTCACGCTGCCGACAAGACCTGGAGTACGGTGGAGATTCATCCCTCAGCCAAACCATAGTGTTCTGGCGGCATCTCACAAAGGGATGCCGCATTCATCCTTCTCGCGGTATTCTTGCAATGCCCATCAGTTCCATCCGAAAGGACGGTCCCATGCGGTGGTTCCGAACCCCACTCCAGTTGTCTGCTATCGTGATCCTTATGAGTTCGATGTTCCTTGCACAGTCCCTCCCGGTTCCGAAGGCGATTACCGATCCTAAACAACTGGTCAGCACGAACATTCCTGACCTGCAGCCGAATCTTACGATCGACAAATTGTTCATGACCCGGACTGTCGGCGGCTCTGACTGGTCGCCCGACGGCAAGCAGGTCGTGTTCGTAAGCAACATCAGCGGCCGCAACAATCTCTGGATGGTCTCGGCTAATGGCGGATGGCCCACGCAGCTTACGGTCAGCAATCAGAGGCAGGCCGACCCTGTATGGTCTCCGGATGGCAAGTGGATCGCATTTATCAGCGATACCGACGGCAATGAGCTTTGGGACATTTACCTGGTTTCACCAACAAGCGGCAACGTCGTAAACCTCACGGCTTCCGCCGACACGGCGGACGAGGCACCGGCATGGTCGCCCGACGGCAAGCAAGTTGCCTACATGACCAAGGCTAAGGATTCGCCGAGCTTCGAGATCGACATCATCAATGTCGAGACGCGGAGCACGCGCCACGTCACGCATGATTCGCCCCGCGACATTGGGAACGTAGAACCCATATGGTCCCACGATGGCAAGTTTCTCGCCTGGACGCAGGAGAACGCCAACGGTAAGGACTCCAATGTCATGATGATGGATCTTGCCAGCGGAGCTGTCACGAACCTGACTGCTCACACGGGGGATCAGACGTACTCCGCCGCCGAATTCTCGCCCGACGGCAAGAAGATGCTCATCACCTCCGATGCCGCCAATGGCTACGAGAACGCCGGGCTCCTCGACATTGCAACTCGCAAGGTGGACTGGCTGACGCAGGACAAGTGGGAGATCAACGCAGGCGGGTTCTCGCCGGACGGTAAGCTGGTTACATGGACCGCCAACGTCGATGGCTACGAAGACGTCTACGTTCACGATCTTTCAACCGGAAAAACCGAATCATTGCCATTGAACAAAGGCATCAACACGCTCCACCCGGGGTACTCGTCGTTCTCGCACGATGGCTCGCGGCTTATCTATTACCACAGCGGTGCGACGGCCCCGAACGACCTCTGGGTCTATGACCTGAAGAGCGGAGCATCAACCGAGATTACTCACTCCCTGATGGCGGGCGTGCGAACTGATTACATGGTGGAGCCGTACCTGGTGCACTACCCGAGCGCAGACGGCAAGTTCACAATATCGGCATTTGCCTATGTTCCGCACAACATCATCCGCAATGCGCATTACCCCGCCATTGTCTATATCCACGGCGGCCCCGCATCGCAGTCGGTCGATGGATTTAACCGCATCGTTCAGTACATGACGAACCAGGGCTATCTGGTCATTGCACCGAATTACCGCGGTTCTTCCGGTTATGGCAAGGAATTCCAGGACGCAAACCGCATGGACGCCGGCGGCGGCGAATTACAGGACGTTATCGGCGCGGCAAAATTCATCGAAGCGACAGGATTTGTCGATCCGAAGAAGATGATCGTGATGGGCGGAAGCTACGGTGGCTATCTCAGCATGATGGCCGTGACCAAGGCGCCCGACATGTGGGCGGCGGCGGTTCCCATCGTGCCCTTCGTCAACTGGTTCACCGAGTTTGCCAACGAGGACCCGCAGTTGCAGGAATCCGACCGGCTGTTCATGGGCGATCCGGTAAAGGACAAAGCCCTGTGGGAAGACCGCTCGCCGATTAACTTCATCGATAAGATCAAGGCTCCGCTGCTGTTATTGGCGGGAGGCAACGATCCACGCTGTCCAAAGACCGAGGCGCAGCAGGTAGCCGACGCCATACGCAAGCGGGGCGGTTCCGTGCAGTTAAAGATCTATGAGAATGAAGGCCACGGCTTCGCGCGAGTAGAGAACCAGATTGACGCTTACAAACGGGTGTCGGACTTCCTGAAGTCGCATGTGCCATCCCCCGGATGCGGGTGCTCGCTGATCGAGTAGCAGAGTAAGCCAGGGATTTCCCAAATTAATAGTTCCGGCCGGGAACATCATCTTTCTGCGTTCGCGGCCGGGACACCTTCTGCCGGAGTCACGCGCTATTCCTTCGCATTTGCTCCTTTGGCACCTATCATTGCATTAGCAATGGCAGCGCCCAGGAGCACGGCGTGAAGACGCTTAAGAAGAGATCGGTCCTGTCCCACGTTGTCGCGATCATTCTGGTTGTGGCTTCAGCCCTGCTGGCGCTTGCTTTGAACAGCGCCTACGGCATAATGATGCCGTTTGCTCTCTTTCTGCTTTCCATTATTGTCACCGCCGTTGTTTTCGGATTAGCCCCTGCCATCACGTCCTTTTTCACAAGTGTTGTGCTCCTGATTGCCGCGGCACGCTGGGATCATCCCCTCAGTCAGGCGCTGCGTGAACGGGCAGGAACGCTCATACCGGTATACGTACTGGTGGGAACAACCGTAATCCTGGTGCTATATCGCCTTTGGCGCGTAAAGACCGGTGTTCTTGCACAGGCTGACGAATCCATCCAGCGCTACAACGCCCTGCGGGAAGAACAGGAGGAGCGCCGAATCGTCGAAGAGACTCTTCGCGAAAGCAATCAGTGCTTTCAGGAAATAGCGGATACGATTTCAGAAATATTGTTCATCGTGGCCTCTGACGGCCATCTGATATACACCAATAAAGCATTCGAACGCATCAGTGGATATGCCCGCGAACTGACCTACAATTCTGCGGATTTCGCCAAGAGCATCATTGATCCTCGCGATCTGGTGAAGCTCCAGGCGGAATTCACCAAGCAAATGAAAGATAAGCAGCCAGCGACCCAGGAATTTCGGATCATTGCGCGCGACGGCGCCATCCATTGGATCCGCGGCCGCTTGAACGCTGTTCTTGACGCTGACGGAAAGGTGCTACGGACCATTGGCGCCTTCAGCGACGTCACGGAAAGCAAACTCGCGGAGTTGGTGCGCGATAGACTCGTATCTGAATTGACGGACACTCTTGGCAAGGTGCGGCAGCTCTCCGGACTGTTGCCCATCTGTGCAGGTTGCAAAAGAATCCGCAATAACGACGACCGCTGGGAACAACTGGAAACCTACATCAGTCAGCATTCCGAGGCGGACTTTACGCACAGCATGTGTCCCGACTGCATCGAGAAGTTCTATGGAAGCGTACCGGCGGGCAAGCCCTCGGACGACTCAAGCAACAGCGGCTGATCCCGTTTATAAAAGCAAAGAGTGCGACCGGAGCCGCACTCTTGTTGATTGAATTTTTTTGGCCTTTCGATCAACCGTTCGCACCAGAGGAACCGGCACCGGTATCTCTACGGTAGCGCCCCGCCGAGTTGGCAAAACTGGAAATTGCCTTAATCAGACCGGGAATTGTGTACTCCTGCGCCTGTACATCCACGTTCACTTCGAACTCGCGGAGCGTATCAGACGTTACCGGACCAATCGATGCGTTCAGTACGCCGGTCAGCAGCTTGGACTTTCCTGAGCGAATTCCGAGCAAACTCACGAAATTCTTTACAGTCGACGAACTTGTGAATGTAATGACGTGCGGCCTGCGATCAGGGTCCTTCAATACCGCCCGGAGCTTGACCCGCGACGACTGCGGAATCACCGTCTCGTAGGCTTCTACAACGTCGAGGTAGGCGCCGAGCCGCCTCAATTCACGAGGAATCACGTCGCGGGCGATCTTGGCGCGGCAAAGCAGGACGCGCTTCCCGCGAACCCTGTCGCGCAGCGCCGCTACGATGGATTCCGCCACGTACTCTTTCGGCATCACCGTGACTTTCAACCCCTCGCGCTCCAGCGCCGATTTCGTCGCCGGACCGATTGCAGCGATCTTCAGGTGCTGAAGAACCCGCTTCGGAATATTCAGTTTTGCCATCCGTTCAAACAGAGCTTCGACGCCATTTACGCTCGTCAGGATCAGCCATTCATATTCCGAAATCAGCTTCAACGCGTCGTTCAGCGCCTTGTATGAACGAGGGGGACGGATCTCTATAAACGGGATCTCCAGCACGTCCGCGCCCAGCGCCGAAAGCCCATCCGTAAGCACTCCCGCCTGTTTCTTGGCCCGTGACACAAGGACACGCCAACCGGTCAGAGGCAATGTTTCCCTCGCCTCTTCGCGAGCCCTTAGACTACTCGTAGGTTCCATTAACATGCTCATCACGACTGCCTTTGTACGGCTTCAGCCGCACCGTACACTTCCTGCAAAATTCGATCTGCGCCGCGGCGCAGCAAAATGTCACCCGTGCGTTCGCCGAGTTCAGCCGGATCCGTTCCCGTCTGGACTTCGCGCAGCAACTCAGTCCCATCGGGCCTTGCACAGATCGCCGTCAGCGTAATCGTTCCGTCCTTGACTTCAGCCGAAGCGCCAATCGGCACCTGACAACCGCCGCCAAGCTTGTTGAGCAGCGCCCTCTCACAGACGGTCGCCACGCGCGAAGGTTTATCGTCGAGGAATGCCAGATGGGCACGCGTCTCGGCATCCCCAAGACGAATCTCTATCCCCAGGGCACCCTGTCCCGCCGCCGGACACATTACGTCCGACGGAATGATTTGCCGGATGTGCTGCGTCTTTCCCAGACGCGTCAGGCCGGCCGCCGCAAGAATAATCGCATCGTACTGGCCTTCTTCGAGCTTCCTCACCCGGGTATCCACGTTGCCCCGAAGCGGGTAGACATCCAGATCAGAGCGGAATTTCTTCAACTGGGCCTGACGGCGGAGGCTGCTGGTGCCAACTTTCGCACCCTGCGGCAAGGCATCAATACTCTTGTATTTGATCGAAAGGAAAGCGTCACGCGGATCGACCCGGGGCGTAATTGCAGCGATCTCAAACGGTCCCTGTAACTCCGTCGGCAGATCCTTGAGGCTGTGTACAGCCAGATCGACACGCCCTTCCTGCAGCGCCTCTTCGATCTCCTTTGTAAACATCCCCTTGGTGCCGACCTTGGCCAGCGCGACGTCGGTGATCTTGTCGCCTGTAGTCTTGATGATTTCGAGTTCGACCTTGTGGCCGCGAGCCCGCAGGAGATCGGAGATATGATTGGCCTGCCAAAGCGCCAACTGCGAACCTCTGGAGCCTATACGAAGAAGGGCCATTGCCTCGGACTTCCTTTACCTCTGCGAATTCGGACTACTTGCCACACTTTGTTTCAGATACGGCAGCCACGGGATGCTCTTCCTCTGGGGGCTGCTCCGTGCGCAGATTAAACAGCCTGCGTACAAGATCGATCACCGTGGTGGCCTCAGGATCGCGCGCCGACTGTTTCAGCGTGGTGATCGGCGTGTGCATGATCTTGTTGATGATGCCGCGAGTCATCGCTTCCAACGCAATCTCCTGCTCGGGAGATAAGTTTCCGAGCCGGCCACGTACACGGTCGATCTCGGCCTGGCGGATCGTCTCCAGATGTTCCTGTAAAGACACGATGGTCGGAACGACGTCGGCGGTCTGCAGCCGAGCTTCGAACTTGTCGACCTCCAGTTCCACCAGTGCTTCGGCACGCTCCGCCTCGCGCTTGCGATCGCCCAGGTGCGACTGCACGACCTGTTGCAGATCATCAATGTCGTAAACGAAAATTCCGTCGAGTTCGTTCAGCGCCGGGTCAATGTCACGCGGGACAGCGATATCGATAAAGAACATCGGCTTGTTCTTCCGCCTCGCGAGAAACTTCTCCGCGTGCTCCTTGCGGAAGATGGCGTGCGGTGCGCCTGTCGAACTGATGATGATGTCGGCCTTGTCCGCCGTGTCATACAGTTGCTCGAACGGAATCGCTTCGCCTTCAAACTTCTTTGCCAGCGCCAACGCCCGCTCGTACGTCCGGTTGCCGACATAAATCTTCTTTGCGCCGTGAGCCATGAGGTGGCGCGCCGCCAGTTCACACATCTTGCCGGCGCCGACCAGGTAGACGGCCTTTCCGGACAGGTTGCCAAAGATCTTTTCCGCCAACTCCACAGCCACCGACGCGATGGAGACGGACGAACTGGCTACGGCCGTCTCGTTACGAACCTTCTTCGCCACGGCAAAGGCACGCGTCATCAGCGCGTCGAGTTGCGATTGCACCGTCCCGACCGCGCGCGCAACGGCATAGGATTCCTTCACCTGCCCGAGGATCTGCGGTTCGCCAACAACCATCGAGTCCAGGCTTGAGGCTACGCGAAAGACATGCTTGACGGCGTCGCGCTTCTGGTGCTCGAAAACGTACTTCTCGTACTCGCCCGGCTTCAGGTTGTAGTACTCGCGCAGAAAACCGTGCAGATCGCAACTTCCGTTCTTGGAGCGAGCCACCATCTCCACCCGGTTGCAGGTCGAGACAATCATTGCCTCTTCCACTCCCGGGTAACGAGCGAGCCTCTGCATCGCTTCCGGGAGCTGAGACTCGGGAATAGCAAACCGTTCCCGCACCTCGACCGGAGCCGTTTTGTGGTTTACGCCAATGACGAAGAAGTTCATGGGGCAATAAACCTGTGCAAGGGGCTGAGGTAGTTCGCGACCCACGCGCCTACCGCGGCGGCAAACGCGAAGGTTGCAAGATAAGCGGCCTTCCGGCCGCGCCAACCGGCACTCCAACGCGTGTACATAAGCACCATGTACACGCCCCACATCAGAATCGACAACAGCACCTTGGGATCGGCGAAATACTTCGCACCGAATTTTTCGGTGGCCACAACCGCGCCCGCCATCAATCCCAGGGTCATAAACGGAAACCCGATCAGAAGTGCGCGGTAGCCAAGCTCATCGATGACCTGCAAGGCCGGCATGCGCGATGCCCAGCCGCCGGGTTGCTTCGACTTCAAATTTCGAGACTGTAGAAGATAAAGCAGGCTGGCGACAAAACTGAAAAACAGTGCCGCGTATCCAATGAGAAGCAGCGTAACGTGCGCGATGATCCAGCGACTGCGCAACGCCGGTGATGTGAACGCGGGTGGATGTTGCGCCAGGGCCGAGCCAAAAGTAAGAAAAAATGCCAGCGGAAAGATAAACATGCCCGGCGACGTCATGTCATAACGGGCGAACATAAACATGAAGATTACGATCATCAGCAGAGCCAGCCCCGACTCCGCATGGCGAATGGTCATCAGATCCATGTAGCCCAGCAGGATTGCCGTCTCTACCAGGGATACAAAGTGAAACACCATTCCCAGCGCAACCGCGGGAATAGCAATCTTGCCCAGCCACTCCCCGCGTCTGCTGAGCTGCATGAGGGCGTAAATCAGGCCGATTCCGTATAAAACCGTCGCAACTCTGAGCCAAAGTAACGGCATAGATTCCAATGCCAGATATCCCGGGAACTTATACACTCCCGATCCGGTCATTACTAGTATACAAACCACTCCATCAGGCTACAGTGTGATTGTCACGCAAATCTGTGACTATAATCACACCCTGATCGGAACCTCTGCTATTTTTGCTCCCGGCGACCTAAAGACGCTCCGCTCCCGTCGTCAACCGTCCAGTTTGAGCGGTTCCAGCAGTTCATCCACGCGTTCGGGTTCCACTCGAAGTCTTCGCCCGTCGCGGAACATCTCTTCCACCTCGTCGAATCCCTTGCACAGCCGCAGTTTCGCGACTGCATAGCACTCCGCAGACGTCAGCGAGCGTCCATGGATCGCCTGCCATGCGGACAGAGCATCTGCTCCCAGAAAAACGCTCACGGAGTATTGGGGAGGCTGTCCGCCAACGACGTCAAAGATGTACTCCGACGTCGCCACGCCGAAGTCTTCAAGGGCGTCGCGCTGGCCAACGAAGAAATATTGATAAACGCGGCCAAGTTCTGACGGGTACGTCTTGATTCTGCGCGGCGGCATTCCTCAATTCCCTCGGGGCCGATATTGTAATCCCGTTTTGCACTCGATTTCAGTTACGAGTTCAAGGCCAAAAAGCGGTGGTTCTGAAACCACCGCCCCTATGGATTGAAACAACGGGTTCTTCGTTATCGCGCCCAGGTTGTGGAACCCAGGCTGTTGTACTCGGTAGGCGCTTCCCGCAATCTCGCCGCCGCCGACTCCGACGTCACCGGCGTGTAGTAGACCTCTTTAAATGTGTAGGATTTTGCCTTGCTCGCCAGAATCGGAACAATTTCGATGTGCCAATGGTAGTCTTCGTCGATCGTCCGCCAGTAATTCAGCACTTTTGTTTTGTGCATGGTGTTCGGAGAGGTGTGCAGTACAAGATGGAAGCTCTCTGTCACGCTCCGTATACGATTCAGCGTCCGGCGCAGCAGTGCCGCGAAATCGCGTAGCACGCCCGGTTTCGAGGTTGCCGTCCGCTCAAAGTGCGCGCTGTGCGTGGATGGAAGAATCCATGTCTCGTAAGGCACCCGCGGCGCATACGGACAACACGCGACATAGTCCCCGCGAGTTTCGATAATCCTGTCCCGTGCTTGCATTTCCTGCGCCAGAATGTCACAAAACACGCAGCGCTCCTTATGCGCATAGTGCTCGCGCGCCGAGCGCAATTCGTAGAGCACGCGCCTCGGAACAAATGTAGTCGCTACGATTTGCGAAGTAGGGTGATCGAACTCCTGCCCAGCCAGCGCCCCCTGGTCCTTGAAGACGCTGACGTACTTGAAGCGGTGGTCGTTCTTCAAATCCTGAATGCGCTCCGCACACAACAGCAGGAATTGCTCGATCTCCGCATCGCTGGCCATCCAGAGCTGGCGGTCGTGACGCGCATTTTCCACCAGGACTTCATGCGCGCCCACGGCACGCATGATGTCGTAAAGTCCGACGCCGCGCCGTCCTGGGTCGCCCTCCACGTGGTAGAGCGGGTCCGGATGCACCACGGCGCGTGCCGACCACGGGCCGTAGTTGACGGACGCCATCGTCGAAATCACCTGCGGCTGCTTTGGGGATTCAGGACAGAACTTGCAGAAAGGCTCCGCCTGACGCTGTGTGTCCGGCAGGTCTCCCGTGATCACCCACGAACGTGTGATTGGGTCCTTACGAAGTTCCATGATGTGCTCTAGAACATCAAACCTCGGAAGGATAGTCAAATGCAGAAATAATTCATCGAGAACGCTGTTGACTGCCAGCCCAACCTATCGGAAGATGCCGAGCTATGTTGAAACCCCATCTCGGCCGTGTCCTGCTCCTTTTGGTTGTCTTGTCAGCGCTCCCCCTTCTTTCCCAGCAACCGGCGGTTGCTCCCCCAAAACCGAAAGAGGAAGCCCAGCCGGCTGTCGTCATCGAGAGTTTCATTAACAGCATCAAATATGAAAACGATGGCACTGGAGTCCAACACGTTGAAGCCCGATATCGGATTACGTCCCAGGCTGGCGTACAACGCTTCGGAGTGCTTGCTTTCGCATACCCGAAAGCAAGCGACACGCTCGACATCGACTACGTTCGCGTCCGCAAGCCCGATGGCACGGTAATTCCGACATCGTCCGATCTCATCGACGACATGCCTGCGGATATTACGCGTGCTGCACCTGAATACAGCGACATTCGCGAGAAGCACCTGGCCGTCAAATCCCTTGCTGTCGGCGATGTCCTGGAATATGCCTACACCGAGCATGTGCAAAAACCACTCATTCCGGGGCAGTTCTGGATCAGCTACGACTTCACGCGCAACGAGGTAGTGAAGTCGGAAATACTGCAACTCGACGTTCCACGGGATCGTGCTTTGCACGTCGACAGCCGGACGGTCCAGCCCACCATCGAAGACAAGGGCGACCGGCGTATCTACACATGGAAAACGAGCAATCCAGAAGTCCAGAAGCAGCCTCAACGTAAATTGCTTGCGTCACCGGATGTGCTCGTCTCCACCTTCAAGTCGTGGGATGACGTCGGGAAATGGTGGTCCTCTCTGGCTACGGAGCGTGCCACGCCCTCACCTGAGATTCAGGCCAAAGTCACGGCTCTGACCAAGGATGCGAAGACCGAGGACGAGAAGGTCCGAATCCTTTACGACTACGTCTCCACCCACTTTCGGTATATTGGGGTCTCGTTCGGCATAGGCCGTTATCAGCCGCACCAGGCATTGGAGGTCCTGCAAAACGGTTACGGGGACTGCAAGGACAAACACACACTCTTTACGGCGATGCTCCAAACGATCGGTATCCACGCATATGCCGCGCTGCTCAACTCCAGCCGCGAGATCGATCCAAACGTGCCGTCGCCAGCCCAGTTTGACCATGTGATCACGGTTGTTCCGCTCGACGGCAAGCAGGTGTTCCTCGACACCACGACCGAGGTCGGCCCCTTCGGCTACCTTCTCTACCCGATTCGCGGTAGTCGCACGCTGCTGGTTCCGCCGGATGGGCCGGCCGTTCTGGGACGGACTCCCGCGATTCTTCCTTATCCCGCCGAGGACCGCATCGATGTCACTGGCACGCTCAACGCAAGCGGCGTCATGACCGGCAAGTTCACGGGCGAATTGCGCAGCGACCGCGAGGTCATCTGGCGCGCAATCTTTCGAGTCTCTCCGCCTACCAAGTGGAAGGATGTAATGCAGCTTCTCGCCTACGGAATGGGCTACGGAGGGACGATCTCCAACCTCGTGATTAGCGATCCCGGCGATCTCGATAAGCCGCTTCACTTCAGTTACGACTACACGCGAGACAACTACTCCGACTGGTCCGACAAGCAGATCACTCCGCCGCTCCCCATCACCGGCCTCGGTGTGCGGGACGACCCCACGGAAAAAGACGCCCCGACAACCGGCTCTATCATGATCGGCGGACAAGTGACCGTTACGCTCACCTCTCACCTGAAGCTGCCGGTCCCGAACATGCAAGCTCCGGCACCAGTCCATCTCACCACCGATTTCGCGGACTACTCCGACAAATCGACCGTGAAGGACGGCATGCTCGAGACAACGCGCATCGTGACGATCAAGAAGTCACAGATTCCTGTCTCCCGCCGCGCAGACTGGGACAAGTTCCGCCGCAGTGTCTACGACGACGAAAATGCCTATATCACGGTCGCATCCAACTCCGGCAACACTGCACCTTCCCCCGCCAGCAGCCAGGCCACCCAGCTCATCCAGCAGGCTGGCGAGGCCCTTCAACAGCGCGACATTAACTCCGCCCGCCGCATGGTGGAACAGGCCCTCCACGCCGATCCCAAGGTGTGGAACGGACATCTCATCCTCGCCCAACTTGACATGGTGAGTGGAGCTGGAACTGACGCTGCCATCGCGGATATGCGGAAAGAGATTCAGATCAATCCGACCAACGTGTATGCGTATCGGGCGCTCGGCTCCATGCTGGGCTACCTCAACCGCACGTCGGAAGCCCACGATGTGTGGACACAGATGGTAAAGACCATGCCGGACAATCCGGAGGCTAACCAGGACCTGGCCGCCTCGGAATACGGTCTGGGACACTACGATCTTGCCGCGAAGTACTATGAAAAAGCAATCTCAGCTTACCCGGACAATTCGGCAATTCTCACGCGCTATGCCGACTCATTGATGAAGAGCGGCCAATCTGACAAGGCAATTCCATTCCTTGAAAAAAGTGTTGCACTCAATCCCTCTCCGGACACTTGGAATACAGCCGCGTTCTACCTCGCAGAAGCCAACGTCAAGCTGGATGAAGCATTGAAATTTGCTACCCAGGCAATCGAGGCCGACGAGAAGGGCACCGCGCAAGTTTCTCTTGACTCCCTACAATCCGCCGACTTGCAGCGGGTCGCTTCGCTGGCAGCCGAGTGGGACACTCTCGGGTGGATATACTTCCGACAGGCGAACTACTCGCTTGCCGGGAAGTATCTGACTGCGGCGAGTCGAGTGGGAGGCGACGCGGCCTCCGCCGAACACCTTGGTAAGTTAGAAGAAAAGAAAGGCAATAAGGCAGCGGCACTGCGGTACTACAAAATGTCGCTTGGAATTGACCCACACTCAGATTCCCAAGCTGATATAGACCGCCTGACGGGAAAGAAATTTGTGCTCGCCGACATTAATGGTGAGCGCAGCCTGGACCTCGACCAGTATGCCGTCACTATCGCGCATACCACTCCTAGCGCTGAATTTGCGACCTACTACCTGCTCGTTAAGCCCGATGGAACGATCGCAGCCGTGCGCTGGGTTTCCGGCAGCAAGAAGCTGGAGGCCTATCTAAAACAAATTTCTGGCCTTGGCTTTCCAACGCTGGGAGTGCCCGATGAACCCGACGTTCGCATCGTTCGCCGTGCCGAATTCCTCTGTGCAGGCTTCCACCAGAAATGCAAGGTTACGATCTACCCAGCCAGACTTGTGACATCTGTCGAGTAGCTTCCTGGGGCTGGGCCGTCCACTGCGGCCCGGCCACCTCTACTTTTTAGAGGCAAAGATCAACCTGTTCGGCGACAGTTTGGGCGCCCCTGCCTCTGCTATACTCACCACCGTTCAGGCTTTCCATGAGTGATCCACAGACCCCATTGATGCGGCAGCATGCCGCCGTCAAAAAAGAGCATCCTACTGCGCTTCTTTTCTTCCGCGTGGGAGATTTCTACGAGCTCTTCTTTGAGGACGCCGTCGTGGCCTCTCGCGAGTTGCAGCTCACGCTTACCTCGCGCCAGAAGGAACACGGGGTTCCGGTTCCCATGTGCGGGGTTCCCTATCACGCCGCTGAGAATTACATTGCAAAGCTCATTCGCAAGGGCTACAAGGTCGCCATTTGCGACCAGGTGGAAGATCCGAAACTCACGAAGAAGCTCGTGCGCCGCGAAGTCACTCGCGTTGTAACTCCCGGCACGGTCGCGGACTCTCAACTTGGCTCGGAGGAGAACAACTTCCTTGCCGCCGTGGCACGCGCGGGCGACACCGTTGGTTTTGCCGCGCTCGATCTCTCTACCGGCGAATTTCGCGCCACCGAATTTACCGGCCCAGATGCCGATCGTCGGGTCACCGAAGAGCTCCAGACGCTTCGTCCGCGCGAATTGCTTTACGGATCTTCCCTTCCGCTCTTCAATCAGCGTTCCCCGGCGCAGACCTCCGTTGCGGTTCCTAGCGGAGCGCCGGTGACGGCCGCCGCGCCTCGTTTCTCATCGATGGAGATTGCTCCGGACGTGCGCTGGGCGGAGACGCCGCTGGAAGACTGGATCTTCTCCCCCGACTATGCCATTCCGCTGGTCGAGAACCACTTTGCGGTGCTTTCGCTCGAAGGCTTTGGCCTTGCAAACCGCACGGCGGCAGCTTGCGCTGCCGGAGCCATTCTTCATTACGTCCGGCAGACACAGCGCGGCACGCTTGACCACATTGACCGCATTGGCTACTACCAGCGCCAGAACTGCCTCATCCTCGACGCGGTCACTGTCCGCAATCTTGAACTGATAGAACCACTCTTTGCCGGATCGGGCGACTCGGTCACGCTGTTTCGCGCCATAGACAACAGCATCACACCGATGGGCAAGCGCCTCCTGCGGGCATGGATGCTTCGTCCGTCGATCGATCCCGCAGAGATCAATCTTCGTCTTGACGCTGTGGAAGCGGGGGTGCGGGACACAGTCTCGCGCGAGGAATTGCGCCGTTCGCTCGATGGCATTCTCGACATCGAACGGCTCTTGAGCCGCATCACGCTGGAAACGGCGAACCCTCGCGACGTGCTTGCGCTAGCGGCATCGTTCGCAAAATTGCCCGCGGTGAAATCAGGACTCTCTCGACTTTCCGCGACACGGCTTGCACAGCTCAACCAACTTCTGGACGAACTAGCCGACTTGCGCGAACGCATCGACCGTTCGATTGTTCCCGAGCCCCCACTCACGCTCAACGATGGTGGAGTGATTCAATCCGGCATCGATCCGCAGCTTGACGAGCTGCGCGACATCAGCCACAACAGCAAGCGTTACATCGCGCAGATCGAACAGCGCGAGCGCGAACGCACCGGGATCGGCTCGCTCAAGGTAAAGTTCAATAACATCTTTGGCTTCTATATCGAGATCAGTAAATCCAATCTCCACCTGGCGCCTTCGGATTACGAGCGAAAACAGACACTGGTGAACGCCGAACGCTTCACCACTCCGGAGCTGAAGGAATACGAGACGAAGGTGCTCGACGCGGAAGAAAAGATTGTCGAAATCGAACGCCGGCTATTTGCCGAATTGCGACAGGCCATCGCCGCCGAGGCACGACGCATCCGCCAGACTGCGCTCGCCCTCGCCGAAGTGGACGTGCTGGCCTCGTTTGCGCATCTGGCGGCCATACGCAACTACTGCCGCCCAGCCTTCGACATATCAGGCGACCTGGAGATCATCGAAGGCCGCCATCCGGTGATCGAGCAGCCGGAGCTTACGGGGTCCACCGATCGCTTCGTTCCCAATGATCTCTATCTGAACGCGACCTCGCACAACATTTTGCTCATCACCGGCCCGAACATGGGGGGCAAGTCGACCTATCTTCGGCAGACCGCGCTGGTCGTGCTCCTCGCGCAGATGGGTTCGTTTGTGCCAGCCACCAAGGCTCGTCTCAGCGTCGTTGACCGCATCTTTACGCGCATCGGCGCCGCCGATAATCTCGCTCGCGGACGCTCGACATTCATGGTCGAAATGACCGAGACGGCCGCGATCCTTAACACCGCTACCCCGAACTCGCTGATCCTCCTTGACGAAATTGGCCGAGGGACGGCCACTTATGATGGGCTGGCCATCGCTTGGGCCGTCGTGGAATACATCCACCAGAGGACGCGTGCCAAGACGTTGTTCGCGACCCACTACCACGAACTGACCGACCTGGAATCGCTGCTCGACTCGGTGAAGAATTTCCACGTCTCGGTGAAGGAGACGGGCGGCAATGTTGTTTTCCTGCGGAAGATACGGCAAGGCTCGGCCGATAAGAGCTACGGCATCGAAGTGGCTAAACTCGCCGGTCTCCCGGCTGACGTCATCTCCCGCGCGCGCGAAGTGCTGCGCGAGCACGAAACCGCCGAACAGCGCGCCACGGAGCACCTCGGTACGGATGCGGAAAAGAAGCACGACCGCGGAATCCAACTGACGATCTTTACACCGCTTTCCAACCAGGTGCTCGATCGCCTCCGCGACGCCGACCTCAACAACCTCACTCCTCTTGAAGCCCTGAACCTGCTGCACGAACTGAAGAAGCAAATCGATTAATCCTTGTGATCCGGACTAAGGTGTGGGTGCCTGTAGATGGTCAAGACGTTGTTCCCACCGGTGCGGTACGGCTGATGGGCGGGGCGTAACCGAGACTACCATGCGGGCGAGTGTGGTTGTAGTAGGCGAGCCAGGCGGGCAGCTGCGCATCG
>Ga0307375_10000395_pt1 | contig 56604 bp, 38 predicted proteins | sample TR1MG_FD_202531 | JGI IMG/M metagenome (GOLD analysis project Ga0307375, IMG submission 202531) | Soil microbial communities from Risofladan, Vaasa, Finland - TR-1 | ecosystem: Environmental > Terrestrial > Soil > Coastal area > Acid sulfate soil | place: Finland: Risofladan, Vaasa | collected...
TGGCTGCAACGTACCCGCCGGGTCCGCCACCTATAACTAATAAATCGTAGTTCATCGACTCTGTTGTTTGGTTATTATTTTGTTGAATATTTTATTCTGAAAGTTGGTTCTTACTCATGTTTCGCTTCACGCTTAGCTTCATCTGCAAGGTTACAAATAACTTCGCCACGGCAAATGTTATAACTTGCACAAATACAACGGCTGCCCCACTTGGAATGTTCAATTCAAAAGCAAAAATAAGCCCTGAGCCAATGGATACCATGTTTATGGCAATGGCGATAATTGCAATAGTCTTGAATCGCCGGGTGAAAAGGTTGGCCGTGCTGGAGGGCAATGTCAAAATGGAAAGCAGCAGGATTATCCCTACCATTCTAATCCCAGCTACAATGGTAATGGAAACCATTACCAGCATTAGGGTATTGACTAGCCTAACCGGTATGTTTTGTGTTTTGGCAAACTCTGCATCGAAGGCACTGTAAAGTATCCATCGGAAGAAGAAGCCAAAAGAGAATAGCACCAAAATGTTTACGGCAACAATAACAACAAGGTCTACCGTGGTTACAGTAACAATGCTACCGAAAAGAAATCCCATCAGGTTGGGAGCGTAGCCAGGTGTTAACGCAATAAATATGATACCTACTGCCATTCCAAACGACCAGAGCATGCCAATTGCAGAATCTTCGCGCACCTTTCCTCTGGTGGTAACTAGGTCAATGCCAAGTGCCGAAAAAATGCTGAATACGAAAGCACCCCATATTGGATTGATACCTGCAAAGTAGGCCATTCCTATGCCACCAAATGAAGCGTGGGTAATTCCTCCTGTGAGAAAAACCAGCCGCCGGGCAACAATGTAGGTTCCCACAATTCCTGCGGCCACTGAGAGTAGCAGACCAGCAATAAACGCTCGGTATAGAAAGGGATAGGCTATTATGTCTTGAAACAGTTGGCTCATTTGTGGTTGTGAGTTTTTAGCACGGTATGTGGAACTGGACCGTGGCTGATAAGTTGAATGGGGCATTCATACACGGCCAGCTGCTCTTCCGATATGATGTTGGAATTGTGGTAATTTAGGTTTCGATTTACGCAGGCAATGGTCTTTACATAGGAGGTAATGGTTCCCAAATCGTGCGAGACCATTACGATGGCCATCCTTTCGTTCATCTCCCGGAGGATAGAGTATAGCTCATTCTCAAACTGGCTATCCACAAAGGTGTTGGGCTCATCGAGAATAAGAAGTTGGGGATCGGAGATGAGTGCACGGCAAAGAAAAATTCGCTGCAGCTGCCCTCCCGAAAGCTCATCGATGGTTTTGTGCCGGTAGCCGTAGGTGTTAGTTTTATGAAGCAGGTTTTCCGCCTTTTGCTTCTCTTCGGTGGTAAACCTGTTACTCATTCCCTTTTGGCCCATTAATCCCGACAGCACAACCTCCTGAACGGTGATTGGAAATGTTTTGTCTATGCCGTGTACCTGTGGCAGATAGCCTATTGTCCCGCGACTTACATCTGCTTGTAGATTGTTGATTACCTTCCCTGAAAATGGCGTGATTTGTCCAAGCAGCAACTTCAGCAGCGTGGTCTTACCTCCACCGTTTGGCCCAATAATACCAAGAAAATCGTTTGGTTTAATTTCAAGGTTGATGTTACGAAGGATAATGGTGTCGTCATATCCGGCCGTAACATTCTTGACCTCAATTAGCTTATCTGGCATGTTGCTCAACGTTATTAACTTGTTCAAATTGGCCAATTATGTTGCGGATGTTTTTGTCCCAGTTATAACCAAGCGGGTTAAGCTTAACTACCGATGCACCAACTTCGTTGGCAATAATGGTGGCCCTTTCGGTATCAAACTCTTGCTGAACAAAAATGGATTTTATTCCGTTGGTTTTGGCAATATCAATGGTCGATTTCATCTGCTTTGGTGAGGGCTCTTTTCCGTCCGATTCAATGGCAATTTGGTTAAAGCCATAGTCGCGGGCAAGGTATGAAAGTACTGGATGAAAATCCATAACGGCCTTAATGTGGTGCTGCGCTACTGCGTTTGCCATCATTTTATCGAGGCTATCGATGGTGGATATAAACTTGGTGTAGCCAGCCTTGAGAGAGTCAGCGTAATCTGGATCGGCCTCCATAAGCGCATTAACCATGGTTTGAGCTATCACCTTTACAGTTTTTGGGGAGATCCAAATGTGCGGGTCAACACCTTGGTGGTGATTGTCGTCAGAACCTTCTAACTCATCCCCACGAATTAGGTCGATGCCCTTGGAACAGTCAACTACTTTTAGGTTTGGGAAGTTATCGGTAATCCCACGAAGCATTGTATTTTCAAAGTCGAGGTTTCCCAACCTGAAGTAGACCATTGCGTGTGAGAGTTCAGTAAGTTGGAAGGCAGTTGGCTCATAGGTTTCTGGGCTTGAACCTTGCGGAACCATCACCAACACATTGTAGCGGTTGCCTGCAATTTGATCGACAAAATACTTCTGGGGCAGTATACTTACGGCCACTGTTCTTTTTGTGTTTTGTTGTTTGTTGTTGGTACAGCCGCTCCAACTTCCAAACAGGACTAATCCCAACGCTAGGTATGCAGCAATTTTCATGAGACTTGTATTGATTTAAGTTGTTTGTTCTTTGAGATTACTATACAAAAATAGAATATACATTTACCTATTGCAATATCCTAATGTAGTGAAATATTGACCAATCGTATGCTCTTAGGTATAAGAATTTACGATCGATTATCATAATCTGTAGCAAAGGTAGGGAAATATTAGGTATACAAAATCATTCTGGTTTCTTATGTTCTGGGAATTTAAAACAGCGCTACCTCCTTTTTGTTCGCCAACAAAGTGAGGGTGTAGAACAAAAAAATGCAAACAATTGGATTGTATATGCTTTTATTATGGTGTAATTGTTAAATTTGCTTTGAAGCAAAAACCACAATCATGCGCCCTACCTTGATTCGTATCCTTCTATTTATCTTTTCTGTTGGTAGTTTTGGCAGCTTGAACGCCCAAGAAGCTCGTATCGACAGCCTCGTGAATCTGCTAAAGACTGCTAAGGACAAGGAGCGGTTAGCCGTTCTCAATGAACTTACTCCTGAAATCCTTGACAGGAAGGATGCTGAGGCCTATGCCAAGGAGGCGCTGAGCTTGGCAAAGCAGTTTAAGGTAAGTGAGGCTGAGGTGGACGCCCTCGACAACTTGGGTATGGTTTATAGCTTCAGGGACAACTACGATGAGGCTGAACGAAATTTTCAGCGTGGGTTAGAACTTTCACAGAAGGTTGGTTACTTTAAGGGGGAGATGAACATCCTTATCAATATTGGCCAAAACTACTACTTGCAGAATAACATTCCGAAGGCCGAGAAATTTGCCAATGAGGTACTTGTTAAGGCAAAAAATAAAAACGATGAGGAGTTTATTGCCTATGCCTATCATGAGCTTGGTCGTTATTGCTTAGCTCGTGGCAGCCTCGATAGTGCCTCCATATTGCTTCGGAATGCCTACCGTTTGCGGGAGAAACAGCCCGACTTGCGTAAGTTGGCTCGTACTGCCGATAACCTCGGGGAGGTGTACTACGAGCTGGGAAAATTTGATAGCTCGCTTACTTACTATAGCCAATGCCTTAAGATTGGGGAAAAGCAGCACGATACCTACGGCGTTGCATTTGCCTTGTTCAATGTAGGACGGTGTGAGGTAAGGCAGGGAAATTACCAGGCTGCCATTAAGCCTTTTCAGGATGCCTCTACCTATTTTGAAAAGATAGGGGAACGGGTGCTTATGGCTAACTGCCTCTTTCACATTGGGACCGTTTACGAAAATATGGTTCAGAGCGAGCTGTCTGTGGAGTCCAACCGGCAAAATTTCAACAAAGCGCTGGAGTACTATCAAAGTGCCCTGAACATTTTTAAGGAGAACGACGAGAAGCAGTCCATTGCCAACTGTATGGTAAATATTGGCAACGTATACACACGGTTGGCATCCTTGGAATTTACCATCCGATATGGTGAATACTGGGAGGATTCTATTCAATATATTTCAGAAAAGGAGATTGAGCATGCATTTCTTAAGGGCAAGGAAGCCTACGATCAAGCGCTGCAAGCTTATCAAACTATTGACGATACTCCAAATTCACTAATTGTTTATATCAACCTTGCAAAGATTGCCAGCTATGAGCGGCAATATAGCCGTTCAGTCGATTTCAATATTCGTGTTTTAAAAACCGCCAAGAAGTTGGGTTTAACCTATCAAATGGCCTTAGCCGAATACGGGCTTGCGGAGGTGAGTTACCGAAGAGGAGATTATGAGCAGGCTATCGACAACTATCGACAGTGCTTACGGCTGGCAAAGCAAAATGGCATGCGGGAGCTTAAACGCTATATTTACCACCGCTTGTCGTTGGTTTACGAAAAACTGAACCAACCCAAGGAGTCGCTGGATTACCTTAAGCTATTTATTGCTGTTAAGGATTCCATCTTCTCTGAGAAGAGCCAGAAGGATATCTCTGAACTACAAACCCGTTACGAGACCGAAAAGAAGGAACAAGCCATTAAGCAACTTAATACTGAAACAGCTCTGCAAAACAGTGTTATCCAGAGGCAACGACTAATGATTTTTACCTTTGTTGTTGGATTTTTACTGATTTTGGTTTTTATAGTTTTACTCTTCAAACTTTACCGTAAGATTAAGTCGGCTAATAAACTTCTGAACGAGAAAAACGTACTTATTTCGCACCAAAAGCAGGAGATTACCGATTCTATTCGCTACGCCAGCAGAATCCAAACTTCGGTGCTGCCTCCGCTGGATCGCTTCAACCGATTACTCCCTGCAAGCTTCGTGCTTTTCCTTCCTCGCGACATTGTGAGTGGAGATTTTTACTGGATTACTGCCCGTGACGGTAAAACCATTGTGGTTGCCGCCGACTGCACCGGACATGGTGTTCCAGGTGCTTTTATGAGCATGTTGGGCGTATCGTTCCTCGATGAGATTGTGATGAAGGATGCCGTGGTTTCGGCCAATTTGGTGCTCGATCATCTTAGGGAAAGCGTTAAGCGGACCTTGTCGCAAACTGGTAAGAAGGATGAGCAAAAGGACGGCATGGATATTTCCCTCTGCATTATTGATCCTGCAACACGGAAGGTGGAGTTTGCGGGTGCCTACAACCCACTTTACTTGGTTCGAAACGGCGAGTTATTTGAATATAAAGCCGATAAGATGCCAATTGGTATTCACCTTACAGACAATGAGCCTTTTACGTGCCAAGTTGTTGATTATCTACCAGGTGATTCACTCTTTATTTTCTCCGATGGTTACGCCGATCAGTTTGGTGGCGCCGACGGACGTAAGTTCATGACTAAACCGTTTAAGCGACTACTTACAGAAATTAGCCCGATGCCAATTGATCAGCAGCGCGAAATGCTCCTAAAAACTCATTTGGATTGGAAGGGTGATAACGATCAGGTGGATGATATCTTGGTTATTGGATTTAAACTGTAGTTTATTAAAGCCTAATCGTAATTATATGGTATTGGAGTGGGTAAAAAAAGAGCGGAATTGTTTTAACAAACCGCTCTTTAACCACCTAGCCTAACTAAACCTATTGAAATAATCACTAACCAAATAGGATGATTTCAACCTAACTGATGGCAAAGGTAGGCTATTCTCATTCGTGCAGTTTTATCCAAAGGTTAAGTTATAATTACTTTACTTGTTTGAGGTGCTTAGAATAATGAATTTTGCAACTACATCGAGGAGCTGTGTGGCAATAACTGGCTTTGAAAGGTAATCGTCGCATCCTGCGTCTAATGCTTTTTGTCGGTCACCAACCATAGCATAGGCAGTAAGGGCAATAATAGGCATATTTTTGCTCTGTTGCTTAATATGCTTAGTTGCTTCATAACCATCTTGAACAGGCATCTTAATGTCCATTAGTACAAGCGCAACTTCAGGATGGGTAAGGCAAACTTCCACGGCCTCTTTTCCATTTGCAGCCCTAATTACAGCAAAGGATGCTTCTTCTAAGACGGTTTTGGTGTAAAGGTAGTTGAGCTCATCGTCTTCGGCGATGAGAATGGTGGGAATGTTTGTTGGCGATATAATGGGGTTTTGATGCTCATGAGCCATCGAGTTTGGTGGCTCCAACGTTTCTACTGGAATAGAAATTGTAAAGCGGCTACCGATTCCTTTTTCCGATTCCATGGTTATGGTTCCGTTAAGAAGCTGAATAAAACCTTGCGCAATGGAGAGTCCAAGGCCGCTTCCCTCATACCCACGGTTGATTGAAGTGTTTTCCTGCATGAAGAATTTAAAAACACTTATTTGGTTTTCTTTGTCTATGCCAGTGCCCGTGTCGCTTACAAACAGGTTGACCTTGTCATCGGCTATTTCAAAGCCAATATCAATTTGCCCCTCAGAGGTGAATTTTATGGCGTTGTCGAGCAAATGAGCAAACGATTTCTTTAGCAGTGCCTCATCGGAATTAAGGGAAAAGTTGACAACCTCCTTGGATATCAGAAGGTTTAGAGTAATTTTTTTTGCTTCGGCTATGGGTTGAAATTTGTAGTTGAGCTCTGAAAACAAATCAGCCAGTAGAAAGGGCTTTTTATGTATTTCTTGGCTACCTGAGGCGATTAGAGAAATATCCATGTAGTTTGTAATGGTGTTCAAGAGCCTATCGCTGCTGGTGTTTAGTATGTTGAGGTAATTTTTTCTGTTTTCTTCCGAAAGGTTTGGCTGTGCAATAAGGCTGGCAAATCCTAGAATGCCATTTAGTGGTGTACGAACCTCGTGCGAAATGTTTTGCATGAAAGCGGTTTTGAGTTTGTCTCCTGCCTCTGCTTTTTCCTTGGCTTGAATGAGTTCTTGCGTAAGGCGTTTTTGTTCTGTAATATCTTCGGTGTTGATGGTATAGCTGATTATTTCTCCTCCTTCATTGAGTAGGGGCGAGATGGCGACATACTCCCAATATCGCTCACCACTTCTCCGCTTGCTGAAGTATTCTCCTTTCCATACTTTCCCAGACCTGATAGTCTCCCATATATGGTTGAAGTTTTCCGGCGAGTTGGACTCTTCTTTAAGAATACGCACAGTTTTTCCGACAACCATCTCCGGTGGATAACCTGATATTTCAGTGAAGCGGGGATTGATATACTCAATTTTACCGTTGGTGTCAGAAATAATTACGCCTGATGGGCTCTGCATAACCGCTTGCGATAGTCGGTGCAACTCCTTTTGGGCCGCCTCAAGTGCCAGCAGCTCCTGTGCTTCCTTTAGTGCCCTGCTTACCGCCAAGGGTAACTTTTCGAGTTGGTCCTTTAGCACATAGTCGGTTGCTTTATTCTTTAGCAGCTCAACAGCACGGTCCTCACCAATTGACCCCGATACACAAATAAAGGGAACTTCCGGAAGGTGGGTTTGTGCAAGCCGCAGCGCCTCCATGCCGTTAAAACTAGGGAGGTTGTAGTCCGAGAGTATCAAATCGTATTGGCTGTTTTTTAACTCCTCAACAAAGGCTGACTCGGTGGAAACCGATTTAAAATAACCAGTATACCCTTCGCTTCTCAATAGTTCTCTAACCAGTTCTGAGTCAGCCTGGTAATCTTCTAGCAGAAGAATTTTTATCTCTGATTTTATTATTGCTTTATTATCCATTGATGATTTGGAAAAAATGTTTGTTCAACCTTTGGCGTAATGGTAAATTGCCTTTAAGAGTAAAATCTGTTTAATGGGTTTACGAAACAAAGCATAAAGTCAGCTGATTAACTTTTTTTGGGCACCTCGTTTACCAGTGCCCAAAAAATTCCCAGCTGCTTCACTGCATCCACGAACTGGCTGAAATCAACGGGCTTAACAACGTAGGCATTAACTCCCATCTCGTAAGTTCTCACTAAGTCATTTTCTTCCCTCGATGAGGTAAGCATTACCACCGGAATTTTTCTTAGGCTTGGGTCTTGCCTGATAGCATTTAATACCTCAATACCATCCATTCTGGGCATTTTAATATCGAGCAGGACTACTCCTGGATTTTCTTCGGATCGCTCCTTGTATTTGCCTTCCCGCCTAAGGTATTCTAAGGCCTCAACACCGTCGTGAACCACCACCACCTTGTTGGCAATGTTTAAGTCTTCTAAGGCAGAAAGCGTAAGCTCAACATCGTTCAGGTTATCTTCAGCAAGCAAGATTGTTTTAACTTCCACATGCATGGCTACTGTTTATTTGGTAAGGTGAAGAAAAATGTTGCTCCTCTATCTAACTCTGCCTCGGCCCATATTGTGCCGCCGTGGCGAGTAATAATTCGTTTGACGTTGGCAAGACCAATTCCTGTTCCCTCAAACTCTGCTGCGGCATGGAGTCGTTGGAATACACCAAACAACTTTAGGGCATACTTCATATCGAAGCCAACGCCGTTATCCTTTACGTAAAATATCTGGTCAGAGTTGTTCAAGTTGCACCCAATTTCTATTCTAGCAATATTCCTAGTTCTGGTGTACTTCAGGGCATTATCAATGAGGTTTGTCCAAACCTGACGAAGGAGATTGAAATCGCCGTAGGCATCAGGTAATGGGTTTATTACCCAATCAATCTGCCGATTATTAGTTTCAGGTTTTACCGATTTTATCACCTCCTTAACTAGCGCGTTTATATCCTGCATACTCTTTTTTAGCTCTGCGCGTCCGGTTCTGGAAAACTGCAGTAGATCATCGATTAGGGTTCCCATTTGCTGAGCTGAGCCCATTATTGTATTTATGTAACGCTGTGCTTCAGCATTGAGGCTTGCGGCATGCTTCTTCATGAGCATATCGCCAAAACCGTTGATGTGGCGAAGGGGTGCGCGCAGGTCATGCGAAACGGAGTAGGAAAACGCTTCCAGCTCATTGTTTACTGCCTCCAGCTGGGCTGTTCGTTCAATCACCCGTTGTTCTAGCGTTTCGTTAAGTATCTTAATTTCGTTTTCTGTCTCTTTTTGAATGGTAATATCGGTGTGGGTACCTAGCATTCGAAGCGGTGCATTGGAAGAGTCATATTCTGCTATCTTCCCAACCGACATAATCCACTTCCAACTTCCATCTTTTGTTCTTTGTCTAAACTCTACTTTATACTCATCGGTTACTCCGTTAACATAGTCGAGGTAAGCTTTTTCGGTAATTGGTTTGTCTTCGGGGTGGAGCCTTTCTATCCAGAAGTTGTTGGTTTCTACAAAAGTGGCTGGATCGTAACCCAGCATAAGGGCATATTGGTCGTTAACAATGCACTCACCTGTTTGAACATTCAAGTCGTAAAGTCCCTGTTGGGCGGCATCTAACGATAACCTTAGCCGTGCCTCACTATCAATAAGCGACTCCTCCGCTTTTTTCCGTTGGTAGAGCTGCCCAAGCTGTAAGGCAATGTTGGATGCAAGCTGGATAAACTGTTCGTCTTCATCTCTTCGTTCCTTAAGAAAGAAAACAATAATGCATATTACCTCCTTTTCCGATAGCACTGGAACACCAATTCCTGCAACAATGCCAAATTCTATGGCTTCCTTGAATCGGTGAAAGTCGTGATAATGCTGAACATCCTTTATCCAAACAGGGTTTTTCTCCTGCCACACCCTTCCCGGTAGGCCGGCTCCACATTCAAAATGATGTTTTTTGCTGAGGTCAATGTATGGTAAAAGAGCCTGTTCGGTAGAATACCACGCTTTGCTGTAGTCTAGTTGGGTATTGCTGCTGTTGGGAAACCATGCCTCACCAAGGGTCCAGCCGGTGGCAATGCATACCTGCTCCAGGGTGAGTTGAAGTGCGGAAACGAAATCTCCTGAAGTTTCTATGGTTTGCGAAATGGAAAAAAGCAGCTGTAGCTCATCTTTTTGGCGTTTAAGATTGAGCTCCGAGCGCTTTATTTTGGTGATATCCTGAAACGATCCACGAATGCGCACCACCTTACCGTTTTCGATCACTGGATTTCCTATGGTCCTTACCCACTTATGATTATTCTTTTGGGTAGTAAGTTCTAGTTCTAGGTCATAAGGTGTCTGCTTTTCTATGGCGTTAGCTATGGCCTGTTCTATCTTGGTGCGATTAGTAGAAGAGTAAAAGCTGAGCCCAACTTCTACGTTAGTTTCATCTTTTGGATCGAGGTCGTGAATTAAAGCAACCTCTTCCGTCCACGTTCCTTTGAGGGTAGCAACATCAAATTCCCAACCTCCAACCTTGGCAATCCGCCCAGTTTCTTTGAGTATGGCCTCACTATCCCTTAAGGCCTGCACCATTTTTTTTCGCTCAGTAATATCGTTGATGGCACTGATAAAGTAGAGCATATTTCCTGCGGCATCGCGAAGAAGTGTGGTCATGATTTCGCAGTATACAATGGTGCCATTTTTGTGGATGTAGCGTTTTTCCCACTTGTCGAATGATTTATCGCCGGCACTAATAGCATCGATTATCTGTTGATCCCTTTCTACATCATCTGGATGGGTAATCGAGCGCCAAGGTTTGCCAGAGAGCTCTTCTTTGGTGTAACCGAGCATTTGGCAGAAGGCTCTATTTACATTTATTTTTCCATAGAAATCGGTAATTGATTTTCCCATCAAGGAGTATTCAAATACGTTTCTGAACAGTTCCTCGTTTTTCTCCAGCTGCTGAGCGGCTTCTCTTTCGGCTGTTTGGTCGTGGAATACAATAACTACTCCATTTGCCTTATTGCTAGAGGTGGTGATGGAGGCCATACTTGTGGTAACCGGAACTCTTTTGCCGTTGCGAGCAACGAGAATAACACGATAATCCTGTATAACTGAATTTTTATCGCACCGCACCTTTTTTAGTGAGTATTCCACTGGGTCATTGGTCTCCTCTGTTACCAAGTGAAATATTTTTTCCAACTTCTTGCCACTTGCCTCCGTCTCCGTCCAACCGGTTAACTTTTCGGCCATGTGGTTCATCATTTTCACTTTGCCATCTACTGCAGTGGTGATTACTGCGTCGGCAATACTGTAAAGTATGGTGCGAAATTCCTCCTCTGCGCTGCGCAGTTCTTTTTCGGCAAGGAACAGCTTTTTGTAAATACTCGTTTGACGGTTTTTGAAGTATAGGGCAAGTGCAATAGTAATGAGAATGGTAGATATCAGTATAATGGCAACAATTCCAATGGCTCTATAGTAGAGCTCCGAAAAAATTTCACTTTTATCGATTTTTGCAACCATAAACCAGGGTGAATCGGGGATATGCCGAATATCGGATACAACCATCACGTTGCGGTAGTCGTAACCTTCGTATATACCCGTTCCGCCAAGCGCTGCTTTTATGCCTGGAACTTCGGTGTGCGAAAGGTCAATGTGCAAGTTCAGTGCAGCATTTTTTGAAAAGCGTAGCTCGTTAAGGAAGGTGATTTTTGTGCTGTCCTTTCGGAGAAGAAGTGTTTCCCCAGATTTGCTTGGCAGTGGCCAGGTTTGAATGAGAGGATATAGGTAATGTTCTGGATCGATGCGTAAGACAAGGTAAGCCTTTGCTATGCTGTTTTGGATGGAAATTGGTGCGGCAATATCCAAATAAATGTGGTTGGTAATGCTGCAGTAAAAAAAATCGGAAAACGATGCTGAAGTTACGGTAAGGAGCTGCTTGTTCGGTTTACATTCATCGAAGCGGGAATCTACATCAAATATTTTTTCTCCTGATGTGGAATAAATCATAACATTCTCGTATCCATACTGGATTTTTAGCAAACTCATTCGGTTGAGAATGTCCTTTTTAAGAGTTATATTTTTGTTAGAAATATAGTCGTTAACTGCCTTTTGAAAAAAGGGACTCTGCGCGGCAATATTGGCATCACCGAGTCTATCCTTTCGCCATCTATCAATTTGTTGCGTTTTTAGTTCGGCAATGGCCTTGAGTTCATTGTATTTTGCCTTGCGGATGCTTTGTTCCTGATTGCTGTAAAAACGATACCCTCCCAAAGTTAATATAGCTGCAATTGTAACAGTTGCAATGATCAGTGTTATAATATTTTTCCTAGGTAAAGCAGAATTCATGAGGCTTATTTCGTTAGCTGGTTGGTGGCCAAATTATTTGGTAAACTCAGCAAAAGATAGATGATTTTATTTGTAATGTCAAGGCCATGACAGTAAGCGTCACTCTTTAGCTTGAATTTGTTTGAAACATATGTTATGTCAAATGTTAATGTCATTTGGATCTAAAAAATGAGGATTTACCCTCAAATACTGTGCTATAATGTAATTATTTTAGTGATTTATCATATAAAATAGGTGTAAACCATATCTTCGTCATACATTTACCGTAGAAACAGTGAGTTAAACAAACATTGTGTTCGGAATGAACAGGCTGATAACTATTCTCATATTCATTGCTATAAGCCCGGTAGCCATAGGCCAGAACTGGAACAAAATAGTTATGGACGAGCGTGATGCGGAATATCTAGTTGCTACGATGCAGTATGAAAAGGCGGCTGATGCATATAAGAAGATTCTGCGGGAGGTTCCTCAAAGTGCCAGCATTAAGAGTAGGATTGGATATTGCTACCTTCAAACCGACGATAAACAGCTGGAGGCATTGCCATTCCTAAAGGAGGCCGCGGAGCACGTATCAGCAAAATATAGCGAGACCTCCATCAAGGAGACCGATGCACCCCCTGAAACCTATTTCCTTTTAGCACGAGCTTATCAAATCGGTGGACAGTTCAACGATGCCATTGATGCCTACAACAAGTATAAGGATATGCTTAAGGCGGACGATCCCATGCACAAGTTGGTGGACAATTGTATTTTAGGCTGCAAAAACGCTCCTAGCTTTGAACAGAATCCCGAGATGGTGAAGGATGTAAATCTGGGTGGAAAGGTGAATAACGAGTTTTCAAACTTCAACGCAGTGCTCTCTGGCAATGGAAAAACACTGGCTTACACTACACAAACAAGAAATGGGTTCGACGTTTATGTGGCTAAATACATAGGTGATAGCCTTTCGACTCCACAAAAAATCACCCGTCAGCTGGGTGGCGACTTTCTAAAGACGTCGAGTCTTTCGTATGGTGGAACAGACCTTTACCTAACAAGCGTGGATCCTGAGAATTCGGATATTTACGTTAGTAGTCTTTCTGGTAAAAAATGGGAGCAGGCTGTAAAGTTGCCAAAGCCAGTAAACAGCAAGTGGAATGAAACGCATGTCGCCATTTCTAAAGATGGCAGAACCCTTTATTTTACAAGCAATAGGAAGGGCGGAATTGGAGGGTTGGATATATACAAAACCACCCTTGGTGACAAAGGTAAATGGACTGAGCCAGTAAACCTAGGACCTGAAATAAATACCCCATTTAACGAGGATACGCCATTTTTATCCCCTGACGAAAAGTACCTCTTCTTTAGTTCCGAGGGGCACGATGGTATGGGAGGCTATGATGTGTTTTTTGTAAACTTGGAGGGAACTCCTTCTGTTGTGAATTTGGGCTATCCGGCCAATACTCCCGGTGACGACCGCTTTTTCTTCCCGCTAAGCGATGGAAAGTCTGGATATGTAGCCTCGGCACGTCCGGGTGGTCTTGGTAAAAACGACCTATACAAAATTACTATCAGTCGGATGTTCACTCTTGCCGGAAAAGTTTTGGCTGCTGCTCCCGGGGAGGTGGAGGGCCAAACTTCTGTTTTTATTATTGATGCATCTACCCACGATACCATTGCGCGACCAGTTGTAGATGGGGCTACGGGTAGTTTTACCAATAGCCTCGGTGCTGGGAATTATGTGGTATCGGTAGAGAACAGCCACTTTGAACCAAGCACACAACAGGTAGATATCCCGGAGAACTTTGCCAAACGAAATGTTGACATAACTGCAACCCTAACTCCCTTGCCTCAGCAGGTGGCAGCAACAACCGTTCCAGCTGTAGCCGATACGGGTTCTAATAAACCCACTACTCCTCCAGAGGCGAAGAGTGAGCCAGCATTGGTAGAGATGCCAAAACCTGAAGCAGAGGAGAAACCTGTGACGTTAGCAGAAAAGCCCAACGTGAGAACTGCGAAAATAGAGCCTCCTGCATCTGCTGAAGTAACCACGGCAGATAGGCCTGCGGGGATGCAGATCACCTACTCGATCCAGTTGATGGCGCTCAAACGGCTTATCGGAGTTGAATATTTCAAGGGCGTGGAAGGTGTTGAAATTACCACCTCCCCGGATGGCTTTTACAGATATAGCGTAGGAACTACAACATCGCTGGCACAGGCCAACGAAACCCTTAAACAACTGCAATCGCAGGGTTATGATAGGGCATTTGTTCGTGTTGATCGATTTGAAGCAGCCTATACCGTTCAGCTGATGGCTCTTAAGATACCAGTTGAAACTAGCTATTTTAACAATTTAGAATCGGTTGAGGTAAATAAAGGGCTGGATGGGTTTTACCGCTATACTTATGGCAGCTACTCTACCTTTCAACAAGCTGCAATGGCTCTAAAAGAATTAAATGAAAAGGGTTACCGTCAAGCCTATATTCGATTTGTGAAGCAGTAGTAAACTAAGGTATTGCATTAATAATATCAAAAATAAAAGCTATCCCAAACGGGATAGCTTTTTACATGAACCTATTAAGAAAACCTCTATTTCAGAAGTTCCAAAACTTTAGCTTTTAGTTCGTCACCACGAAGGTCGGTAGCAGCAATCTTACCATCCTTACTAATGAGAACAGTGTGAGGAATGGAGTTAACCGAGTAGAGTTTAGCTACTGCACTATCCCAAAACTTGAGATCAGATACCTGAGGATAGGTTATGCCATCGTCCTTAATGGCCTTAACCCAGCTGGCTTTATCCTTGTCGAGTGATACTCCAATAATCTGGAATCCTTTTCCCTTGAGTTCTTTGTACATGGCAACAACGTTGGGGTTCTCCTGACGGCAAGGGTTGCACCATGATGCCCAGAAATCAATCATCACCACAGTTTTTCCATCAACCAACGATGAAAGGGAAATATCCTTACCGTTGGGATCGGGTAGGGTAAAGTCAAGGTATGGTTGACCAACTGCCGTTTTGCGAAGCATTTCAATCTTCTCCTTGAGTAGAATTACGTAGGGCGATTTTGCCAAGGTTGAATCGAGACTTGCGGTAACTTTTTCTAACTCAGAGAATTCAAGCGTATGTGAAAGAATACGGTAGGTAACAAAGGCAGAAACAACGCTACTTCTATTGTCGGAAACAAAGTTGGTTAGAAATTTCTGCTGGCCATTCTGGATGGAGTCGTATTCTACATCTAGCTCTTTTTCAACAGTTGGAGTTATAGCGTTGGCCGATTTTAGTGAGTCTGCCTTTTTATAGAGTTGCTGCATCTGTTCACGGAATGGGAGCATGTCCTTATTCAGTTTTACAAACAGATTGTGGGTTGCAGATCCTTTAATCTCTGCTTTTTCAACGGAGTCAAGGTTAACTTTTACATTGATGTCCGCATTTTCAACAAATAGTTGAATTGGTTGGTTCTGTCCAATACGGATGAAGTAAAGGTCGGGAAGCTCTACCTTTCCCTTAAATTCTACCTTATCATCTTTAACTTGTGCGCTGTCAACGGTAACGAAATCTTGATTGTCGATTTTTTGAAGGTAGGCTATCTTTGCGGTCGACGGCCCTTCAATCTTTACCTTGATATCGTAGCTCGGCGTTTTAGTGCAGGCTACCAGTGCTAAAATTGGGAGTAATCCCAGTAGTAGTTTTTTCATTTTTTTTCAATTTTGGTTGTTATATACCTAGTAAGTAACACATTTACCTACCTTTTAGTTGTTTAAAGTAGTGATCAAGTAACACTTTTGCAGCAGCAAAGGAGGTTATTTGGTTGTTGAGCACCTCCTGCTCTAGCTTGCTTATCAACACCTGAAGCGATGGATTGCAGTAGAAGCTCTCCTTGAGCGTCTCATTTACCGATTCAAACATCCAGTATTTTGCCTGCTGTTGACGTTTATCTGCAAAGTAGCTATTTTTTTTCGTCAGTGCTAGGTATTCTAGGATGGTGTTCCACAGCTCAAGGATACTCTTTTTATCAAAGACGCTGCAGGTGAGCACATGCGGATCCCAACCCGACTCAGCAGGTGGGTAGAGGTGAAGAGCTCCTTCATACTCTGCTCTGGCTATCTGTGCCTTTTGTATATTTGCTCCATCGGCTTTGGTAATGGCCAAAATGTCGGCCATCTCCATAATTCCTCTTTTAATTCCCTGCAGTTCGTCGCCAGCACCAGCCAACATAAGCAGCAAAAAGCAATCGACCATGGAGTGAACTGCCGTTTCTGACTGCCCAACACCAACGGTTTCAATAAATACAACGTCGAAACCGGCTGCTTCACAGAGCACTACCGATTCCCGAGTTTTTCGGGCCACACCACCCAGCGACCCGGCGGAAGGAGAGGGGCGGATAAAGGCATTAGCATCGCTGGAGAGCTCTTCCATGCGCGTTTTATCTCCCAAAATACTCCCTTTCGATCGCTCACTTGAGGGATCGATGGCCAGTACGGCCAGCTTATGGCCTTGAGTTGTGATTTGCATGCCGAGCGACTCAATAAAGGTGCTTTTACCTACCCCTGGAACACCTGTTATTCCAAGGCGTATGGAATTTCCAGAGTGGGGCAGGCATCGTTCAATAACCTGCTGTGCAATGGAATGATGCTCGGGTAGTGCGCTTTCAACGAGGGTAATAGCCTGGCTAAGGATGGTTCGATTTCCAGCTACTATTCCTTCAACATACTCGTCAACCGTGAATTTTTTCTTTCTTACTTTTCGTATCTGGTTGGCTGCATTGGGGTTAACTTGCGGAGGCTGGTCAATTCCACTGTTCACGCTCAATGCACTTCTTTGATCCACGTTTTTCACAATTCCTGATGATTATTCTACAAATGTAAGAATTTTATGATGACAGGATTGGCTTGCTAGGCGGACAAAATAGAATGGGAACCGAACTTTGCAATTGCGATAGTCTATGATTGGGTCAATAAGTTGATATATAGGTAGTTGATTTGGTGTATAAAAAAGCTGAAGCATCATGTGACGCTTCCGCTTTTTTAAATATTTAGACCGAAAAATTGTGGCTACTCCTGTTTTGGCATTACATCACCAGTGAGACGTAATATAACATTGGAGTTTTTTGGATCGTTGCTAGTAACCGTTATGGTTTTAGTTTGATGGCCTGAGTAGTGATCGGAACGGAAAGTAGCCTTGATAACTGAACTTTGGCCCGGTTTAATTACGCTAATATCGGGCGCAACGGAGGTGCAACCACACGAAGCCTTAACTTTTCTGATAACGAGGTCCGACTTACCGGTATTGGTGAATTTGTATACGTGTTCAACAGGAGTTCCAGCAACTACACTACCAAAGTCAAAAACCAACTCGTCGAAGTGGATAGCTGGTGCGTTTGCCAGCTGTTCTGGTGTAAGTTTCGAGAAATCTTCCATGATGTTTGCACTCACCGTGAGTAGATTATTCGGCACCTTTTCGCCGTTGAGCAGCACTTCAAAATTGTCGGTTACAAAACCCCAGTCGTTTTTCTTTGCCGCATCGTAGGTGATCATAATATTACCCTTTTCACCAGGTTTCAAAGTTTGGGGAACGGCTTTGATGGTAAGGTGAGCTGGTATAAAGCCGAAAGTAACTGTTAGTGGATTGCTGCCAGCATTAACCATTGGCAAGGAATCGGTCTTAACCTCCGTGTTAATGAGTCGAATAAAGGCTTTGTAGGATGATTGAAGACGCAAATCACCTAGTTGACGAGGGTAGAGGTCGGCAAGCGTTTTTTCGTGCTCCTGCACAGCACCTTTAATGCGCAACACTGCAACGTTTGGCGATTGATTGTAGTTAATGGTAATGGTCTTCTCAAATGGACCTGGTCTGTTCTTGGGATCGTAGGTTACCTTTATGGTCCCTTTTTGTCCAGGAGCTACCGGAGCCTTGGTCCACTCGGGAGTGGTGCAACCACAGGAGGCGGTTACATTGTTGATAATGATTGGGGTGTTAGCCTTGTTCACAAATTCAAAGGTGTAAATGGCTGGGCCACCATTTTCTTTGATTAGTCCAAAATCGTGAACGGAGCTTTCAAAGTTCATGTTTGAGTTAGGAATCTGGGCAAACATGGTTGTTGCTGTAAGCATCAAACCGAGTAGGGACAAGTGCTTAAGAATGTTGTTCTTCATGACTTTTGAAATTTTTTGTTCCAAAGTTATGCTTTTTTGAATTTTATGCTCGAAATATTCTAACAATCTTGAATTATTAAGAAATTTTAACTTTGATGCCGAATAAAAGTCGGCTGCAGTGATTGCGTTTCAAACGAAATGGGCCTCAGAATACCGTCTGTAGGTGTGTTCTTTTGAAAACTCTTTATAACTTTACAGCTGCAGAGGCCTATAGCTATTGATAACCACATGAATGTGCATGAGTTTCCTTTACGAGCACGTATCTAATTCACCTAAAATACGTCGTCACTACGGCTTTCGGTTGTGCATTCGTGCAGCAATTGGTAGGGTATTCAATATGAATTTACCCTTGAGGATTATTGTCTTGCTGCTAGTGGTAATGGCAACAAGCAGCAATGTTGAGGGGCAATTCTACAACGGATTGCAGATGAGCTTTGGCAAAAGTAGGCTCCAGTTTAACACCTTTCAGTGGACCTACCTTCGTTACGACCGTTTTGATGTTTACTACTACCAGGAAGGACAGGAAGTAGCTCAATATGTGGCTAGAATTGCTGAAAAAAAACTCAGCGATGCAGAGGAACTATTCTACAATCCCATCGATAGCCGACTTATTTTTATTGTCTACAGTCGACTCTCCGATTTCCGTCAGAGCAACATTGGCCTTGTGGGCTTCTCCGATGAGTATAATATTGGAGGAACCACTACCATTATCGACAATAAAGTTTCGATCTATTTCGACGGCAGCCTCGAAGACTTGGAGAAGCAGGTGTCAGAGGTGGTTGCAGCAGTGGTTATTCAGAACCTATTAACTGGATCCACCTTGCGCGATAAGCTCACTGGAGATACAAGCGTTGATCTCCCCGAATGGTTTCAAAAAGGGCTGGAGAAGTATACGGCTCAGGAGTGGAGTTCCGAAACCGATGCACGGTTCAAAAATGGCTTTCTTACTGGACGCTACCATCGGCTGATATCCCTTACGGGTGAAGATGCCGCCTTGGCTGGTCAATCGTTTTGGTTCTTTGTGGCTCGAACCTATGGCAGGGGAACCATCTCCGATATCCTTTACCTCACCCGGGTGAATCGTGATTTTAATTCTGCATTCTACCAAGTGCTGGGAACTAGAGTTAAGGCGTTGGTGAAAGATTGGGGGGCCTTTTACTGCAATCGCTTTAGCGACGATAGTACTAGGGTTGAACCAACCGGCCTTGCAGTGGTAAAGCATCCCAAGGTTGGAAGAACCTACATGCAGGTAAAGTTGAGCGCCAATGGAAAGTATTTGGCTTATGTCACCAACGAAATGAGCCAGCAGCGCGTTTGGCTATACGATATTCAGCGCAAGAAAACCAAAAGAATCTTTTCGTTAGGATACAAGCTCGAGCAGATTCCCGACTATACCAACCCTGTTTTAGCTTGGCATCCCAACTCCACCATACTCACCTTTACCGTAGAGGAGGAGGGGTGGATTTACCTCTATTTTTACAATACGGAGACTAGAGAGCTAACAAAGCGTATGCTGCCCAACTTCAGAAAAGTGCTTGCCTACTCGTTTTCGCCCGATGGCTCCAAGCTGGTGCTCTCGGCGGTAACTCATGGGCAGAACGACATGTTCATTTTTAATATGGCCAGCGGGGTGGTGGAGCAAATTACCAACGATCCCTATGCCGACCTTTACCCTCGATTTATCCATCGTGGTAGGGCAATCCTTTTCACTTCAAATCGCCCTGGTGATACCCTTCAGGCGACCGATTACAAACATTATAAGCCATTGCGCGCTCAGAACCTGTTTACCATCGATTATCCCATTACTACACTGCCTGCCGTGGCAACTCGACTCGACGATTTTTCTTCGTCTGTTAAGCGTTCACCTGTTGAGCTTTCCAACAATCGTTTTGCTTTTACCGACGACAAAAATGGCATTAACAACTGGTATGTAGGCAAGGAGGATAGCTTAGTTAGCTTCGTCGACACGGCAATTCACTACCGTTATCTAATGCATGTGGCACCACAAAGCAACTACAAAGGCTGGATATCTTCATTCGATTTTAACCCCGCAAGATCAACCTACGCAGAGGTGGTGATGCAGGATGGTTTAACCAAAACCTATCTTGATGAAGCAGGTAATGAACTTGATAACTTTTCTGTAAAGCCTTTACGTCCAACGGTGTTTGAGGCAGAGGAGCAAAAAAAGGAGCATGAGCAGGATAGCATTGCAGCCATAACTCCACCCATGGTTGTAATTCCCATGACGGTTGCCGATAGCGTGGAGCAAGCCAATGCCCCTGCTGACAACGCAAAGGTAGATGTGAATAGTTACGTGTTTGAGGACGAGAAATTGAACAGCTACTTTGCCCGAAAGTATGGTGATAACTTCTACATTCAACGTCCGGAGGCTGATAGCGTGGAGCGGAAGAGGGTACATGTTTATCACACCACCTTTTATCCCCACTCGCTTGTTAGCCAAATTGATTTTGGGTTTCTGAATGCGTCGTATCAGCCCTATACCGGAGGAGCCGTTTACTTCAACCCGGGATTGAATGTGCTCTTCAAAATTGGCACGCGCGACCTGTTTGAAGATTACCGCCTAGTTGCAGGCGTTAGCTTTGCCAGCGATTTTGCTAGCAATGAGTATCTGCTCAGCTTCGAGAATCTGAAGGGACGATGGGATAAACAGCTGGTTTTCCATAGGCAGGCCTTTAAGAACGAAACGGCTACTACCATTGAGAAGGTACACTCCCATGAACTTCTTCTAGCGTTAAAGTATCCATTTACACAGGTTTCAGCCTTTAGGGCCACCTTTACCTTAAGGCACGATAGGCAGGTTATGCTGGCAACCGACTACCAAACGCTTGGTGCGCCAAATACCAACAAGCTATGGGGTGGTGTAAAGTTTGAATATATCTTTGACAATACCATCCGTCGTGGACTCAACATTTTCTATGGCACTCGCTACAAGTTTTTTGAAGAATCATACGTGCAGGTCAACGGAAATAATCCAGATTTACATGTGGTTGGCTTCGATTTTCGCCACTACGCAAAAATTCATCGTGATCTCATTTTTGCTTGGCGGTTCGCCACCTCAACCTCGTTTGGCAAGGCTAGGTTGGTTTACTACCTAGGAAGTGTGGATAATTGGATAAACTTTAGCAGCACCGTTCCCACCTTCAACAATAATATTCCTGTGAAACAGGAGGCTTCCTATGCTTTTCAGACGTTGGCAACCAACCTGCGCGGTTTTCCCCAAAATGTAAGAAACGGCAATAGTTTTGCCGTTATCAACAACGAGGTTCGCTGGCCATTTGTACGATACTTTGCCAACCGGTCACTCAGTTCAGGGTTTTGGGACAATCTGCAGGTATGCCTCTTTGGCGATATTGGCTCGGCTTGGACGGGTTTGAATCCTTATGGAGAACAGAATGGCTACGATAAGCGCACCGAGCAGAAGGGAACCATTACGGTGGAGGTGGAGACTAACCTTGACCCAATTGTATACGGTTATGGATTTGGAGTTAGAAGCAAAATATTGGGTTACTTTATGCGGTTCGATTGGGCTTGGGGTGTGGATTCTGGTGTAAGGCAACCACGAATTTTCTACTTTTCGTTGAGCACCGATTTTTAATAAGTGCGGAGCAATTGTTAACTTAGCATGTTGTTTTGACATTATGCAAGATAAGTGATAGCATGGCTTTTACTGTTTCTGAAAAAATTTGACCATGATAAGTGTAGATGAATTGCTGAAAGAAGCACGGCAGCTATTGCCAAACATGACGAAAACTCGACGGGAGATACACCAGCACCCGGAGCTCTCTTTTCAGGAGTTCTCAACCTCTGCTCTGATAATGGAACGGCTGGAAGGTTTGGGTATTGAGCACCATTCTATTGCTGGTACCGGCGTTTATGCTATTGTTCGCTGCGGAAAACCCAACGCCGAGGTAATTGCTTTGCGAGCAGACATGGATGCATTACCAGTGACTGAGGCAACGGGATTGCCCTTTGCCTCAACGGTAGCAGGGGTAATGCACGCCTGTGGTCACGATCTACACACATCGTGTCTTTTGGGTGCAGCGGAGCTGCTGATAGGGCACAAAAAGCAGTTGAACTACGATGTGCTGCTGCTTTTTCAGCCTGGAGAGGAGATGATTCCCGGCGGTGCAAAAAAGATTATAGAGGAGGGGCTTTTTGACAAGTTCAAGCCAAAGGCCATGTTTGCCCTGCACGTGGACCCCGATTTACCGGTTGGTAAATTTGGATTTCGTCCAAGTTGGTATATGGCATCCGGTGATGAGATATACCTCAAGGTTACCGGCAGAGGTGGACATGCGGCACTACCACACACCGTTACCGATACGGTTTTGGCCACCGCCGAAATCATTGTTTCACTACAGCAGGTGGTGAGCCGACGGGCTCCAGCCGGGATTCCAACGGTGCTCTCCTTTGGGAAGGTAGTAGCCAATGGGGCCACCAACGTTATTCCCGATGAAGTTTTGGTGGAAGGAACCTTCCGCACGTTTGATGAAACATGGCGCACTAATGCTCATCAAGTTATTACCGATGTGGCCGTGAACATTGCTAAGGCTCATGGTGCGCAGTGCAAGGTAGAGGTTAAGCATGGCTATCCTGCGCTATACAATAACCCGGAACTCACCCAGTACTCCATTGATATGCTTGCAAGGCTTTGGCGTAGCGAGAACATCAATGCACTTGATATTAGAATGACAACCGAAGATTTTGCTCGCTATTCGCACCTCTTTCCCTCAGTGTTTTTTAGGCTTGGTGTGGCAGGTCAAAAGAGCGTTGGTCGCCTTCATGCTGGGAATTTCAGCCCCGACGAGGAGGCCTTGTTTTACGGCTCAGCCAGCTTGATCTGGTTGGTATTGTCTTTGGAGTGATTTTTTAACTGCCTGTAATGGAGTGTGATGTGTCTCGGCCAGCTAAATTAGTTTAAAATGATTCTATTTAAGGAAATATTTTTTTTATATTTCGAATTGCGTTTAAATTTGCGAAGTCTAATTGACGTTTAACCAAAAATTTTAAGCAATGGCTTATAAAATTAGCGAAGACTGCACCGCTTGCGGTACCTGCATTGACGAGTGCCCAGTAGAGGCTATCTCATCAGGTGATATCTACAAGATTGATCCAGAAGTTTGCACAGATTGTGGATCATGTGCTGATGTATGCCCAGTAGAGGCTATACATCCAGTATAAGTGATGCAACAGAAGCACAAAAGCCTTTCCGCTATGCGGGAAGGCTTTTTTATTGCCCTCATCTAATCTAACGGCAAATAATCCGCAAAGGTGATGGAGTTGGATTTGTATCGAAATTCCCATTACTCATTTATAAAGGCCAAGCGAGTCAAAGGGTATCAACTTAAATGCTTAGAATTGGCCAGTTGGGTTTTAAATAACCTCCCATCAGATTTTTTATTTTTCAGTTGGTTGCAATTTGTAACCAACTGCGCTCGGGCCGAATTGTCGTCCAGTTGCTGCCAATATTTGCCTACGGAATTGCAAGGTAGTGAGGTTTTTGCTTTCGTTATACTAACAAAGGCATGGTGGGAACGGATGAGTACATCTGCGCTAGGGCGCTTTTCTTTGTTCTAATCGGTATTACTCTTTCTTTAAATATTTGTTAATCAATTTCATCAGCTTCTTGCTGTCCATAGGTTTCGAAATAAAATCATCACATCTATATTTCTGGGCCAATTCATTATCCGCTTTAGTGGAATATGCGGTTTGAGCAATAATAGGTAATTTGGGGCAAAATGTTTTTATTTTTTCCGTTGCTTCGTATCCATCCATTATCGGCATTTTAATATCCATTAGAACAAGATCAATGTTTGTATTCCTCATACAAATATCTATTGCTTCCTGCCCGTTTTTTGCACGTATTACATCAAGTGGTATACTCTTTTGTTTTTTAAATATAGTTTCAATGTAGAGAAAATTTGTTGGTTCGTCTTCTGCAACAAGAATTGTGAAATTACCACTTGCTGTGGTTTTGTCCATTTGGGGATTAATAGATAAATATTTGCTATCAATTTTTGCCGGTTTGTAAGGAATCATAACATAAAAAGTAGCGCCTTTGCCTTTTTCAGACTCTACTGTAATGTCACCACCAAGTAATTGGGCATTTTCTTTGGAAATAGATAAACCTAAACCTAATCCGCCATATTTCCGGGACATTGCTTTTTCTACCTGCGAAAAACGTTCAAATATAATTTCCTTGTTTTCAGGAGAAATGCCAATACCCGTATCTTTCACATATATTACTAAATTATCTCGTTCTACGTAGTATCCCATTTCAATAAACCCTTCATTGGTGAATTTTAGCGCATTCTCCAGCAAGTTGCTTATTATCTTATTTAATTTAGCCGTATCAGAAATGATATGGCTCTGGTTATCAGGCAACCCATTTTTTAAATGAAGGGGAATGTTGCGTTCTTCCGATTTAAGACTGAAAACTGAAAAAAGCTCCATTAATAAATCATTTAGGAAAAAAGGCTCTTCAATAAGGGCTATTTGCTTTTTTTCAAGGGTGGATATTTCAAGTATGTCATCAATAATTCTTAACAATTGTTGACTGCTATTTTGAATAATTTTTGAGAAATAACTTCTTTCTTCAGGGGTCGTATCTGGGCTATTAAGAATATTCGAAAAACCTATTATGCCATTCATTGGGGTGCGTACTTCGTGGCTCATGTTGTGTAAGAATTCAGTTTTCAGTTGATTTGCCTCTTTTGCTTTTTCAAGGGCCAATCCCAGTTCATTGTTTTTGTTCTGAAGCTCTTTTGTCTTTTGCCTTACTTCTCTTCGAAGCAGTAGAATAAATGCAGAAATTATAAGAAAAACACCCAATGCTATGAGACCAAGCCAGAATATGTATTTAGGTATTAAGGGTTGGGCATGTAGCCAACGGTCAGTAGATGCATAGTACTCTGAATCTGGATCATTTTTGAGTTTAGCAAGTTCCTTATCAAAAGCCTGAATCAATAGAGGATTGATCTTTTTTGAAAAACCAAAATGAAGTTCGTCATGATGAAAAGTTATTCCTGTTGATATTAAACTTTTATCATAAAACTTAGAAAAGTAAAAAAAACGGTCAGCAATAATTGCATCTATTTTGTTGTTTTTTACTGCTCCCATGAGTTGCTCAAAGTTGTCATAAGCATGAAGTTCAAAGTCAACAGTAAAATCCTTTTTTGCAACGGTCCTAAAATACTGTTCCTCCGCTGAACCTTTAATCAGTCCAATTCTTTTACCATTTAGGTCTGAAAATGAGTTTATTGCGGTTTGATGTTTCGAGAATATCTCAAGCCAAGAGCTACAAACAGAAATATTGTTAAATAGGAATAAGGAGTCTCGGTCAGCTGTACGCGCCATATCGGGCAAAACATCTATTTCTCCTTTAGTAAGCTTGTTCATAAGCTCATTCCAATTGCCCTTGACGTATACTACTTTCAGGTTTGACTTTGCGGCAATAGCATTGAGAATGTCAATGAAAATACCATTGGGCAACCCTTCTTCGTTAGTAAAAACCTTTGGTGGATTTTCATATATACCAACTTTTATTGAGGTTGGTAGTTTGTCGGTCTGTGCATAAAGGCCTATTTGTGTGAATGAATAAATCACAAAAATAGTTAGCCGTAAACTTAATCTTCTCATATTATAACACCATCTCTGTTATTACTGGCTCTAAAAGGTCTTGTATTTGGTTGGCGGGTGAATTCAAAACTTGCTTGTATCAAGCGGCACTTTGTATCGAATACAACCCTTTTGTAGACCATTGAAACTTTTAGTGGTTATGCCTTGTTTTTGTTGCAGTTTTTTATTCAGAATCAATCGTTCCTTGGTTAAGGTCTTCAAATCAATGGGAGTGCCTTCAAGTCTAATTGCTGGTTTATTCAACTTTTGACTTGCTTCCCCACATGCAAGTCCCATTTTAAATCCCAAATTATTTTGAGTTGTGAGATATACATTGTCATGTTCCTTGACCCATAGAGGAAATAAATCACCACTTTTGTATTTGCTAATTCTTCTTTCATCCAAACGTCTCCTTTTCAATGTGCCTTATGGTTGTTGTTTGCAATCACATTGAAGTGGAACTGTCAAAAGCGCATGAGATAAGCCATCTTTCTAATCATAAAAGCCATTGTCTATACCAATTAGCTGGCAAAGTAGCTCGTTTTTTATTCCATTTTCAATACGATTTTGACAAAGTAACCCATGTGTCTGACAGAAATTTGAATGTAGCGATATTGTTCATATAATCTGGGTTTAACATCATACTTGCGATGTGAGTTAGTCCATATTTAAAAATGCTTTTGGGCAGATTTCCGTGCTTCTTAATCTTGATCAGTTTTATGTAATGATGCAAATAATTACCTCTCAGAATACTTGAAGGTTGGCTTCAGCGCGGTCACCCACAATAATCCGTGCACTTAGCCCAGCCGGAACAAAGCGAGGAATCTTAATCCTAGGCTTTCTGTGTCAGCGGTATTCGGCCAGCAGCTCACAAACCTGGTTCATGGGCGTAAGCTAGCTGGTGTATCTCTTATTCGGTGCCAGTATCTTTAGGTTTTGCTCCGAAGGTATTTCAATGTTTACGCTAAGTCGGTCGGCGTAGAGTCCTGCCTCGTGCACCAGCTCCCGGCTGGCACCGGGAATGGCCTTTAGGTGAATGTATCCGTTGTAGCGATGGGTGAGGCGGAGCTCTTTAGCCACGCGGGTAATGCGCTCCATGGTGTAGTCGGGGTTGCACATAACTCCTGAACTCAGGAAGAGCCCTTCAATGTAGTTGCGTCGGTAGAAGTTAATGGTGAGGTCCACTATTTCCTCCACCGTAAATGCCGCGCGCTTCACGTCGTTGCTCCTCCGGTTGATGCAGTATGCGCAGTCGTAAATGCAGTGGTTGGTCATGAGAATTTTGAGGAGTGAAATGCAGCGGCCGTCCTCGGTAAAGGAGTGGCAGATACCGGCCTTGGCAGCATTGCCCAATCCTCCGTTGCTGTTGGCTCGGCTGCTTCCGCTGGAGGAGCACGAAACGTCGTACTTGGCTGCCGCCGAAAGGGTGTTTAGCTTATCGAGAAGTTTGTCGGTCATGGCTATTGTTTTTTATCTCTTTCGGTATTGATGTTTTTTGAATCTACGCTATCGCTTCATTCTTGGGTCGGGCTTTATTTCAAGCTTGGCCATTTTGTCAACGGTAATGCTGGGATGGCCGAACTCCTCGGTAACTATTCCCTGCAGGAGGTAAACGCCGGGACCCTTAAATGGCCAGTGCAATGAGGTGTTGGGAAAGTGAAGCGTATCGAAGTGCTGCCCCTCCACATCAATGAAGGTGCCGAAGTGCATTAGCTCGTTTCGCTTGGTTTTGGTGTATTTTATGTGAACCAGCGTGCCGAGCATTTTTACAGTGCTTCCCACGAGTTGAAGTAGGTCTTTTGCTCGTGGTCCACCCCGGAACGAGGTTTTGAGCAGGTCGAACCAGGTGAGCGTTACGGGAAATCCCAGCAGATCGATTTCGTCGAATACGTCCTCCAGCTCCGTTTGCTCTAGGTTGGGTAGCGTAAATTGTTTCTCTGGAACGTAGAATAGGCTTTTTGCTTGAGGCTCCAGCTTTCTCTTGTCGAGCAGTGCGTAGGCCTCCCACAGCAGCGTGGCCTTGGTTTTACCCGTGAAGCGAAAGGCGTTTATGCGAATAAGAATGATGAGCTGCTCAATGCCCGTGTTTACGCGTTGCACAAAATCGGCTAAACTTTGGTAAGCACCATTTTTCTCCCTTTCATCGATAACTCTTTCGGTCAGAGGTGATTCCAAATTGGCAATATGGATGAAGCCCACATATATGTCGTTCCCGTAAATGCAGGTTTTGTAGGTGCTCTTGTTCACACACGGAAGGTTAATGGTGGCGCCCCACCTACGAGCCTCGTTGAAGTATATCCATGTGCGGTAAAAGCCACCAAAGTTGTTGATTACCGCCACCATGAACTCCAACGGATAGTGCGCTTTTAGGTAGAGGCTTTGGTAGCTCTCCACGGCATACGAGGCTGAGTGCGCCTTCGAAAAGGAGTAGTTGGCAAACGATTCTATCTGTCGCCATACCTCCATTGCCACCTCCTTAGGTCGCTCCAGCTGCTCGGCTCCATTAAAAAAGAGGTTTTCAATGCGCTTAAGCTCTCCCTTCGAACGAAACTTGCCGCTCATGGCCCTGCGTAGGATATCGGCATCGGCTAGGTTGAGTCCGGCAAAGTGGTGGCATACCTTTAGCACATCTTCCTGGTATACCATTACGCCGAATGTTTCGCTGAGCTGAGCCTTCATTACCGGATGGTTGTACTTGAATCCGTTGGGGTTGTGAAAGCGGAAAATGTATTCGCGCATCATGCCGCTTTGGGCCACTCCGGGACGAATAATGGAGCTGGCGGCCACCAGCGTAAGGTAGTCGTTGCAGCGCAGCTTCTTTAGCAAACCACGCATGGCCGGACTTTCCACATAGAAGCAGCCTATGGTCTCACCGCTCTTCAGCTGCTCCTTTACCTTATCATCTTTCTTGAACTTTTGGATGCAGTGCACGTCTATGTCGTCGCCTCTGTTTTGCTTAATGATTTCGGCAGCCTCTTTGATATGACCGATTCCTCGTTGGCTGAGAATGTCGAACTTTTCGAAGCCGATATCCTCCGCAACATACATGTCCCACTCGGTGGTATAAAAACCCTTTGGGGGCGTTTCAAGAGAGGTGTAGGTGGTAATGGGTTCCTCCGAAATAAGTACACCCCCTGCATGAATGGAGCGGACATGGGGAAAATCGACCATCATACCTCCAATGGTAAAAATTCGCTGGGCAATGTGGTCCATGTCCTTCTGTGCTACCTCACCATCGGCTATTTTGTCAACCTCCTCCTTGGGCAGCCCATATACCTTACCCAGTTCTCGCACGATAGAACTTCCTTGAAAGGTAACACTTGCTCCTAGTAGCGCAACGTGCCGCTTGTCGTAACGTTGAAATATGTAACTCTGAACCTTGTCGCGGTCCTTCCAGCTGTAGTCGATGTCGAAATCGGGGGGAGATGAGCGATTGGGGTTGAGGAAACGCTCAAAGTAGAGATTTAGCTCTATGGGGTCGACGTCGGTAATGCGGAGGCAGTAGGCTACAACGCTGTTAGCACCACTTCCTCTTCCCACGTGGTAAAAGCCTTGCGACATGGTGTAACGAATAATGTCCCACGTGATGAGGAAGTAGGCCGAAAACCCAAGTTTGTGTATAATCTCCAGCTCCTTTTGTACTCGCTGCGTTGCCTCCATGTTGCCTTTTCCGTAGCGGTATTCTAAACCGTCGAAGGCCAGCTTTTCCAGCAGGAGGTAGTCGTCGTAGGAGTTGTCCGTAAAGTTTTTTTTGTTTTTATTCCCTTTTAAATCGAGCGATACGGAACAGCAGTCGGTTAGCAACTCTGTGTTTTCGAGCAGCAGAGGAAGTTGGGCAAATCGTTGCCGGAGTTCATCCGTGCTTTGAGGCGTTTCGCTGGGGGAGGCCAGCTGGTTTGGAGTAAGTTTGCTCAGGAGCGTGTTGTGATCTATGGCTCTCAGATGTCGATGCAGTTCATACTCCATGGCATCGGCAACGGTCACTGGGGCAAAGGCCACCATCTTCTGAAGTTCACGCTGGGTGGTTGTGGCTAATACCCGGTTTACATCGGTGGGACGAACGTTTATGAGTTCCCCATCGCGTAGTGTTGCCGTGGCATGGGAGCCGTAAGGGTAGAGCACAAATGCATTCTGAAACCGATAGTTCTGGGCTGTTTCCATGTTCTTCTGCTCCTTGCACTGGGTGAGCAGCTCGTTTATCTCTCTGAGTCCGTCCTTATTTTTTGCGATGGTGGTATACAGCAGCTTGTCGTTATCCCTGAACTCGGCCCCGGCAAGGGCTTTTATTCCATTTTGCTGGCACAGCTTGTAGAAGTCCATCATCCCTTGTGTGGTATTAATGTCGGTGAGGGCGAGGCTCTCCAACCCCTGTGCCTTGGCCAGTGCCACCAGCTGCTCTACGGGTAGTGTTCCGTAAAGGAGGGAGTTGTATGATTTTGCTATCCACATTTTGTCAGGGGCTTAATGGTTTTGGGGGAGATGTGATACCGCTCGCCAACCGAACGGCTTTAACGCTGAAGCGATGGCGTAGGTAGTCAAGCGACTGGTAGAGGTGAACCATTTCGCTGGTGTCCTCAAACAGGTCGAGCTGCTGCGTTCCCTGAATAAGGCCGCTCAGCTTAACACCAATGAGCCGGATTAGCAGGCGACGCTGGTATAGCTTCTCAAAGAGAGCCTCCACTATGGGTCTCACCTGATGGTCGAGTGAGGTGTAGGATATCTGCTTCTGCATGGTGTAGGTGTTAAAGTCGGAGTAGCGCAGCTTTACGGTTACCACCGAAGCCAGCCGTTCGTCGCGGCGAAGTTCGTAGCAGAGCTTTTCGGTCATGCGCACCAGCTTGGCGCGGAGCATGGCAACGTCGGTGGTGTCCTGTTCAAAGGTGGTTTCGGTGCTGATGCTTTTGGCTTCGGAGTAGGGCTCCACCGGAGTGTTGTCGATGCCGTTGGCCTTGCGCCATATCACTATGCCGCTTTTACCCAACACGCGCTCCATCATATCGGGTGAGATGTTACTCAGCGTGTCGATGGTTACCACCCCCATGGAGCGCAGCAGCCTGAATGTTTTATCGCCAATGCCGGGAATGCGTGCGATGGAGAGTGGTGCAAGGAATGGTTTTACCAGCGGAAAGGGGACGTCCTTTTCGCCGTTGGGCTTGGCCTCTCCGGTGGCAATCTTGGCCACAGTCTTATTTACGGAGAGCCCAAAGGAGATGGGTAGCCCGGTTTCCTGTATGATGCGTTGCCGGAGTTCGTGCATCCATTTGTTACAGCCAAAGTAGCGGTCGAGCCCCGTGATGTCGAGGTAGTGTTCGTCGATGGAGGTCTTTTCGTATAGCGGAGCCTTCTCTGCAATAATCTCGGTAACCATGCGGGAAAAGTGGCTGTAGCGGTCCATGTCGCCACGGATTACCACCGCATCGGGGCAGAGCCGCAGCGCCATCTTCATGGGCATGGCCGAGTGAACGCCAAAGCGCCGCGACTCGTAGCTGCAGGCAGCCACCACGCCCCGGTCCGAAAGACTTCCCACTATTACGGGCTTGCCGTTCAAATCGCTTCGCAGCAGTCGCTCCACCGACACAAAAAAGGTGTCGAGGTCCATGTGCGCTATGTGGCGGTCGGTCTCCATTTTTATCTAGGAATATAGGTGTTTGGCATTTAGGTTGACTTGGATGTGAGTTTCTATCGGATAGTGCTTCTTCGTCAAATTTTCAAATTATTTCATCCTCAAATTCTCAAATCATTTTATCTTTGCTTAGATAATAATCAATATTGAGATTACAATATAATCTAACTAAAAGCAAAAAGCAAGATGTTTTTTAGTTCGAACATGAAATTGTTGAGGAAGAGAAGGGGCAAAACGCAGGAGGAGCTGGCCTCTATTCTGGGGCTCAAGCGTCCTACGCTCAACAACTACGAAAATCGTGTTGCCCAGCCCACCATCGATGTGCTCATCTCCTCGTCAGCCTACTTCAACGTCTCCATCGATACGCTGGTGAAGGTGGATTTGGAAAAGCTGTCGGAAAGCCAGCTGCGGCAGCTGGAGCGAGGGTTCGATGTTTACCTAAAGGGGAGCAACCTGCGGGTGCTTACGGCCACCGTGGGCAGCGACAACGAGGAGAACATTGAGCTGGTACCCGAAAAGGCTAAGGCTGGCTACCTTGCGGGCTTTGCCGACCCGGAGTTTATTAGTCGGTTGCCGGTATTCAGGCTTCCCTTTCTGCGGAGCGACAGGAAGTATCGCACGTTCCAAATCAGCGGCGACTCCATGCTGCCCATTCCCGACGGAGCCTTTGTTACCGGCGAGTTTGTGCAGGATTGGACCACCATCCGCAGCGGCGAAGCCTTTGTGGTGCTCACCCTCGACGATGGCGTGGCCTTTAAGGTGGTGGAGAACCGGTTGGAGGAGAGTGGTGCCTTTCGCCTTATCTCGCTTAACACCTTGTATAAGCCCTACGAGGTGAATGCGTCCGACGTTAAGGAGATGTGGCGCTTTGTGCACTACATTAGCGATGAACTTCCGGCGGGTAAGGTGGAGCGCGAGGAGGTGCTGCAGGCCATCGATAAGCTGCAGCGCGACGTGGCATTCATTAAGGGGAAGATGGAGTAGGAGGTGTGGCCGTTTTTTTTCGGTTTCAATCCAAGCGGGATGGCGTGCTTGTAGGAAGCGTATTGTGAAGGCATGTGCGACCTCATTCGGGGTCGAATGTTTTTCTGCTGTGGGTGTTCTACAAGCATTTGACATGGTGTAGAAACCAGGGAAAATATATTGGATAAAGTTGGTTCCAAACTCGAAAGTATTTTCTAATTTAGTATTAATATTAATGTTGTTGAAATATAAGAAGCGAAGCTTTGCATTCTTATTATCAAAATATCATTTAATGGCTAAATAATGAAATCAAATATATTTAAATACCTAATATTTATTGCATTATGGCTGTCAGGTTGCGCCACGGCCAAGCAAAAATTACTGTATAATACTTGGGTTCGAGTTAAAGTTGAAAAGAAAGATGGCAGTAGATATGTTGAAAGAAATGGAATGGATACTATCCAGACTATTTTTCATATTTCTCATAGTCATATTGGTATTAATTATAATGATTCATACCAATGGATGGTTCCGTTTTCCTTTATTGGGGATTCAATTCTTAAAACCAATGTTGATCTCTATAAAGTGAAATCGGTTAATGATACGAGCTTGGTTGTCTTAGTAAATGACGACGGAAGCCCTGATGATAAAGTTAATAAGTTTATCTTTCTAAAGGAGAAGAATTACATCGACTATATCTTTTCTAATAAGTTGGTTGAGTACGAAAATGATACAGTAGTTCGGTTGAGCAAAATATTTCTTCCATTTTATACTGGAGTTTGGCAATATCTGATTGATACCCGTTTCGGATCGCGTAATTACAATGGATATATAGGAATGGAGGCAATGCTGGATTCATTTGGTGTGTGTAATCATGTAAGACTCATTGACAATAAAAACATTCCAGATAAAGTTGTCGCTAAAATTTTGAAAATAATAAAAAACAATAATTCATGGAAACTTTGGCCAGTTAATCGAAAGATATACTATAAAGTTGATTTGGTTGCCTTCTTTATTTCCGAAGCTTCACATAAAACTGCTGGTGTCAAACTCTTTGCACTTAAATTTGATCCTAATTTTGTTTTTAAAAAGTCAAAACAACTTGCTTATAACGACATCCTGTTGTCGAATAAGTATTTTAAGGAGGGTGTAAATTATGCGAATAGTAGCGAGTTAGAAAAGGCAGTTTTGTCTTTTTCTAATTGTATATCCATTGATTCTCTATACGTTGATGCGTATTACGATAGAGCTTATGTTTACTATAACCTTAATCAAGTAGATAAAGCATGTTTAGACTGGTCGTTTTTGGATAAACAACTTGGTCAGAAGCCTGCAGAAAAGCTATTCAATGAGCGGTGCATTAAATAGTGTGCTTTAACAATTAGGGATTGATTAGCCTTTTTATTCCTTATGTGGAATTGTAAATATTTTCTGCAAACCATCATTTTTTTGTTTCTATAAAGCTGGCAATATCCTCCACCAACCCCGACTTCAACGGCAGTTCCGGATTTTTGTAGGTGGCCATGTTTTGCTGAATGTCGGCGGTGGCCTCCTTCATCACGTGGTTCATGTTGTCGATAATTAGCAACTTGGCGTCTGGTTTTGCCTGCGATAGCAGCTTGGCATCCTCCACTGAGACCTGAATGTCGGTGGTGCCTTGGATGATTAGAACCGGGATTTTCAGTTTGGCAATCTCCTGTGTGGGATTGTACTTTATCCACGAAATCATATATGGCTGTACGCTTTGGCGATAAAGAGGAGCCAATGCGGGGCTTACATTCGAAACGGTTTTGCCGGCTCTGAGGCTGTCGAGAATCTTGTTCGACTCATCCATCAGCTGGGGTGGAAGTTTGGTTTTGAGCTGCTCCTGCAGAATTTCATCGGCTGGTTTTCCTGCACCGGCTATGGAGATAAAGGCAGCAACCTTAGCTCTTTCTGCAGCAACCATTCCTAAAAGCGAACCTTCACTATGTCCCAATACTATGATTTTCGAAAACCGCTTATCCGTTTTTAAAAGCGATATCCAGCCAACCACATCGTTGATGTAGGTGTCGAATCGAAGGTCGCTTTCGCTGGTCATAGCCGCTTTGCTCTCACCAATTCCTCGCTTGTCGAACCGGAGGGTGGCAATGCCCCTTTGGGCTAGTCCTTCGGCCAGCATCTTGTATGCGTTGGTATGAATACCCAGCGGTGAGTTGCAGTCTCTATCGGTGGGGCCGGAGCCAGGAACAATTAGCACAACAGGAACGAGCTTCGGGCTGTTGGGCATGGTGAGCGTGCCAAAAATGTCACCTGTTGATGTTTTTAAGGTTATAGCCGATTGGGTAAATGTGGAATCTACCTTTTCCTGTGCAAATAGCCCGATGGATGACAGACCGAGCAGAATAGTAAGTGCTAGATTTTTCATTTTGTTTGATTTAAAAATGGTTGGTGACAATGCTATTCAACACACAACAACCAAAGGTAAGCAGGTTCTTGAATTAATAGGTACGTGTTTCTTCAAAATATTTGACCTCTCCGAGGTTGTTAGGTCATGTCATTCTGGAGGGTGTTTCAATTTTTGTCTGAGGTATTTACGGCTAGTGTAATCTTCTGATTTTTTTATTCTTTTTTCAATCCCGGAGTGATTGCATGTTTGTAGAAAGCGTTCGAGAATGAATGTGCGACCCCATTCGGGGTCGAATTTTTTTTCTGCTGTGGATGTTCTACAAACATATAACCTCTCCGAGGTTAAGGGATAATTTCATTTGACATCTTTTTAGGTCGTTCTTTTGTTCTTTATTTTAATGTATTTATGCCCTTCGGACTTTTGCCTTAAAATTAATGCATTGGTTTTAGAAAGTCAATGCGTGCGATTTTTATGTTGTTGAAAAACAATTATTAACAACTCGTGGTCAACCTAACTCTAAAAACCACTTTCTCTGAATGGAATGTTGTTGTTAACCTAATACCTAACTTTATGCATAAAAAAATGCCGGAGCAAATCCGGCATCTCTTTTATAATTACTCTACCACGGGAAGCCACCCTTTTCGGGTAATGAGGCCCTGCCACATGGGATCGGGAATAACGAGCTCTGCCTGTGCCTGCTTGGAAAGGGTGGTGCGGATATCGTGCTCTTGACCCTCCTTTACCTTGGTTAGCCAGTCGGGCTCCATGAGCAGCTCTCGCCCCAGTGCCACTAAAGGAATGCCGGCATTTAGCACGGTTGTTACCTCCTCCGGGTTGTGGATGGAGCCAACACCAATAACGGGAATCCTGTGGCCAACATGGTTGTGGATGAGCAGTGCCCGCGGGGCCGTGTCGTCGCTGTTGCGCAGCGAGCCACCAGCGTAGCTCATGGTGGAGATGTGCAGGAAGTCGAGCTTTGTCGATGCCAGCGCATTGGCCAGCTGCAGCGTGTCGCTTATGGTTATTCCCGGCTCCTCCACCTCCTCGGGTGAAAGCCTGTAACCTACGGCAAAGGGTGCTTTGGCATGCTTTGCTGCTGCAGCTGTTACTGCTTCAACTATTGCCAGTGGAAAGGCCATTCTCTTTTCAATGGAGTCGCCCCACTTGTCCTCCCTGCGATTGGCATGCGGCGAGAAGAACTGCTGTAGCAGGTAGGTATTGGCACCATGAATCTCTACGCCATCGAAGCCAGCTTCGATTGCTCTACGAGTTGCCTCTCCAAAGGCAGCAATGGTTTCCTCTATCTCCGCTTCTGTCATAGGGTGCGGAATGGGGGCATTGCCGTAGGTGGCTGGAATGTTGCTTGCGCTTAGCACCCTACCGTTAGGCACCTCCTCGGGTGGAGACATTCTTCCCCCATGGTAGATTTGCAGAATGGCCTTGGCACCATCCTTTTTAATTGCCTCGGCTATCCTTTTAAGGCTTGGAATCATGGTGTCGGAGTGAACACCAATTTGTCCGCGAAACCCCTTTCCGTGAGGAATAACATAGGCGCAAGCAGTCATTATGGTGCCGGCCGCCTTTGAGCGCCGAGCATAGTAAGCTACCTCTGCATCGGTGGCTGTGCCATCGGAATTCCCCGAGTAGGTGGTCATGGGAGCCATCACAATGCGGTTGGGCAGCACCAGCCCGGAGTGGGGTAGGGTGATGGGGTGAAAGAGCGCTTGGTATTTGTTGTTAATCATCGTTTTATATTCAAAATTTAACTGTCGTTTTTAGAGTTGTTATTACGCGTTTACGAGCTTCATGCCAGATGCATCGTAGCGTTCGCCATGAATGTTCTTCATAACGTTACCAATGCGGCTAATCTCGTCGTTGGTAAGCGATATGTTGACGGCTGCGATATTTTCCAGTAGGTTGGCTACCTTGGTGGTACCTGGAATGGGAACCACCTCATTGCCCTGAGCCAGCAGCCATGCTAGCGCCAGTTGCGATGGCTTACACCCCTTGTCGGCGGCAATTTCCTCTACCAATTTCAGCAGCTGTAGGTTTTTATCGAAGTTTTCACCCTGAAAGCGCGGCGAGAAGCGTCGAAAATCGTCCTTTGGCAAATCATCAAACTTTTGGAATCGTCCGGTGAGGAATCCACGGCCCAGCGGGCTGTAGGCTACAAGGCTTGCACCAAGTTCGCGAATGGTTGGTAGGGTGGTTTGCTCTACGTCCTGCGACCAGAGTGAGTATTCGCTTTGCACGGCGGTGATGGGGTGAACGGCATTAGCGCGGCGAAGCGTTTCTCCTGAAATCTCCGAAAGACCAATGTAGCGAACCTTTCCCTCCTTAACCAGCTCGGCCATCGCGCCAACGGTCTCCTCAATGGGAGTGGACTGGTCGACGCGGTGCAGGTAGTAAAGGTCGATGGTTTCGCGACCTAGCCGCTTAAGGCTGGCTTCACAGGCCTGCTTCACATATTCCGGCTTACCGTTAATACTCCGGTTAACCGGGTTTTGCTTGTCGCGAACAATACCAAACTTGGTGGCGAGAATTAACTTGTCCCACATGCCGTTAAAGGCCTTGTGCACCAACTTTTCGTTTTCTCCGTAGCCATACATATCGGCCGTATCGATAAAATTTACCCCATGTTCAATGGCAGTGTGCAACGTTTTTATCGATTCTTTCTCGTCGGCTTGCCCATAAAAATCGGACATTCCCATGGCACCAAGGCCAATGGGGAAAACGTTGAGCTTACTCTTTCCTAGTTGTCGTGTTTTCATAGCGTAAATATTTTTCTGTTAAACAATCCTTACTCGATTTCGACTAACGACTTGCCCATATTTTCTCCTTCGAATAGTCCCATAAATGCGGCGGGCAGGTTTTCGAAACCTTTGGTTATGGTTTGTTGGTAGGTTAGCTTTCCCTCACTAAGCCACTGAGCCAGCTGCTTTACACCCTCGGGAAACCTTGCTGCATAGTTGCTTACGATGAAGCCCTGCATAAGTGCGCTTTTCTTTAGGATTGTGGGTTGTAGCCTTGGTCCAACCGGCATTTCGGTGCTGTTGTAGAGCGATATTTGTCCGCAGACAGCTATCCTTGCGCCCTTGTTGATTTGCGCCATTACCGCGTCCGAAATTTCGCCCCCCACATTATCGAAGTAAACGTCCACACCGTTGGGACATGCTTGAGCCACAGCCTCGGCAATGTTTTTGGTGGTTCGGTAGTTTATTACCTCATCAAACTTCAACTCTTTTTTGAGGTAGTTGATTTTGGCATCGCTGCCTGCTATGCCAACTACGTGGCAGCCTTTTAGCTTAGCAATTTGACCCACAACCATGCCTACCGCACCAGCTGCACCGGAAACCACGACGGTTTCGCCTTCCTGCGGTTTACCAATGTCCAGCAGACCAAAGTAGGCCGTAAGTCCGGGCATTCCAAGTATGCCAAGGTAGTAGCCAAGTTGAGCAACTTCCTTGTTTAGCTTGGTTACCTTTTCGGCAGGCACTGCCTGTACCAGTTTCCACTGTAGCATGCCAATCACTGCATCGCCGGGGCTAAATTGTGGACTGCGACTTTCAACCACCTCTGCAACTACTCCGCCTTCGATTGGCTTTCCAATCTGATATGGTTCAATGTACGATTTTGCATCGCTCATTCTCCCACGCATGTAGGGGTCTACCGAAATGAACCTAGCCTTTAGCAGAAGTTCACCGTTGTTTAGCGTTATGGCAGGTGCCTTTACTATTTCAAAGTTTTCGGCCGTGGGCTTACCCACTGGTCTCGATTTTAGCAATATTTCTCTATTCATTGTCTGTTGTTTTTGTGATTAGGAGAGGAGAGTTAATTCTACCTCAATGTTGTTGCGTGTGGCTTTGGAGAAGGGGTAAACCTTGTGTGCCGTCTCTATTAGTTTTTATTAGCAGTTTGGACGAAAGGCCAAGGCCACCCTCCTTAACGCGGTCAAGCGTTATTTCTACCGCCTGTGGCGGTGGCAATTGCGGTGTATTTTTTTTTCTGAGTTTCCATATATGTTGAAATTTTTAGAATGAACAAATATTCAGTGATTGTGAAATTTTTTTAGGTTTTAATGGCGTCCCAAGAAGCCTCAAAGGCCATGTTGATAGCCTCGGCACTCAGCTCTTTACCCGATTTAATGTAGACACGAGCTACGTATATCATCGGAAAAAGCGAAAAGGCAAAGAGCATGTGGCGGCATAGTGGCTTAATAATACCTTCGTGTTGACCGCGCTCCCACAGGTCGAAAAGCGGCTGCACTGACTTGAATCCAACTTCTCGGCTGGCGTCGGTAACCATTGGGGTATTGTCGCACTGCTCCAGGAAGGCGGCCTCCTCCGGTTCACTCAGTTTGTATTGAAGAATGTTTCTCCAGATAGTTTCGAACCCCTTTTTTACGGGTGCTTCTTGGTTAAAACCTTGCAATGCTTTGCTCGCAAACTTATTTTTCAGTTCTCGGTAGAGCGTGTTTATCAGGTCTTCCTTGTTCTGAAAGTAGAGGTAGATGGTGCCAGCGGAAATACCTGCATCTGTAGCAATTTTCGACATGGGTGCCGCGTGGAACCCGTTGTTGTTAACCAATCCTAGAGTGGCTTTCAGTATTGCTTCCCGCTTGTCTTCCGTTTTTTGCCGTACCATTTTGTTGAGGTTGATAATGCAGAAAAAACAAAGAGAATGAATGGTTGTTCATTTACGTTTTGATATTTCCTTTATTTGTGCATAATTTTTGTCACTAGCATGCAGGTGTTGCTTTGGCCTTGTGGATGTAGCACCATGGCACCTTTGGATTTTCTACGAATCGGTTAATATCTTGTATTTGGATGATTCTTGATTTTGTTAATTTAATAACTTGCCTTTGTAATCACAAAGTAAAGGAACCATGAACCTATTGATATTGGGAGGAGCTTCCTTCGACTCCATCGTTTACCTCGATGAATTTCCAGAACCCATACCGCAGACCATTCACGAGTCGGTGTTTGTTGAAACGGTTGGCTCTACAGGAACAGGAAAGGCTGCCAACTGCTGCTACCTTGGTTTTGATACCACACTTCAGGTGGTGCTGGGTAACGATATGTATGGCCAGCGGATAAAGAATTTTTTGGGTTCAAAACCCATTTGTGCAATTTACGATATCGACCCCAACGGAACCGAGCGACATGTAAACATTATGGATAAGTTAGGACGAAGGATTTCCATTTTCGTAAATCCAACCTCCAATGAGCCACCAATCCGTTATGCCGACATGGAGCCTGAGATTAAAAAGGCCGATGTGGTGGTGCTCAACATTGTGAACTATTGCCGCAACTACATTCCCTTCCTGAAAAAGCATGGGAGTGAGGTTTGGACCGATCTGCACGACTACGATGGTGTAAGCAGCTACCATCACGATTTTATTGAGGCTTCGGACTATATCTTTATGAGCTCCGACAATCTTCCCGACCATAGAAAAACCATGGCCGCGATTATGGCCAAGGGTAAGCGGTTGGTGGTGTGCACGCATGGTAAGGCAGGGGCAACACTGCTCACTCCTGAAGGGACGTGGCTCGATACTCCTTCTGTGAGCAAGTATCAGCTGGTGGATGCCAATGGTGCCGGCGATGCCTTCTTTTCCGGCTTTCTATATGGTTACAAGCAAAAGTATGAGCTCTCCGATTGCCTACTTCTGGGACATATCCTTGGAGGCCTTTGCATCTCCTCACCCCATATTGCTGCCGACGGTTTAAGCGTTGCATTGGTCGAGAAAGAATTTGCAGCGTTACAAAGAGCCAAATAGAACGGATTTGTGCGATGAGAGCATCGGTATAAAAAAGAAGCCGCCCCAAAATGGAGCGGCTTGTCTATCTTATGTAATCAGCAATTACTTCTTTCTTGAAGCTCTGATGGACGATTGAGCTGCAGCCAAACGTGCAATTGGCACGCGGAATGGTGAGCAGCTAACGTAGTTGAGTCCGTTCTTGAAGCAGAACTCTACCGAAGCAGGGTCACCACCTTGCTCGCCGCAGATCCCAACCTTAAGGTCGGGGCGAGTGGAACGGCCCTTTTCAACACCCATGGTGATGAGCTGTCCAACGCCGTCCTGATCAATGGTCTGGAATGGGTCAGCAGCCAACAGCTTAGCATCGAGGTAGTGGTTCATAAACCCGCCAATATCATCGCGGCTGAAGCCAAACGACATCTGAGTAAGGTCGTTGGTTCCAAAGGAGAAGAACTGGGCGGTTTTAGCCATACGGTCAGCAAGTAGGGAAGCGCGAGGAATTTCAATCATGGTACCGTAGAGGTAGTGAATTTCCTTGATTCCAAACTTGGCAATAACTTCGGCATATACGCGGTCAACAATCTTCTTGGTGAAGTCGAGCTCAGAAACGTCGCAGGTTACAGGAACCATAATTTCTGGCTTTGGACTCTTGCCTTCCTTCATCAGCTCGGCAGTAGCCTCAAAGATAGCTCTTACCTGCATTTCAGAAACTTCAGGATAGGTAACGCCAAGACGAACACCACGGTGACCCATCATTGGGTTACTCTCGTGGAGTGCTTCACCGCGCTTAGCAATGGCATCAACAGAAATGCCAAGAGCCTTAGCTAGCTCAGCCTGCTTTTCAGCACCTTGAGGAACAAATTCGTGAAGTGGTGGGTCGAGCAAACGGAAGGTTACTGGCAGGGTATCCATAGCCAACAGCGTAGCCTTCATATCCTTCTTAACAAATACTGAAAGCTCGTCAAGCGCAGCACGACGCTCCTCAACGGTAGAGCTGAGAATCATCTTGCGGAGCAGGAATAGAGGTTGCTCGGCACCTTCACCGTAGAACATGTGCTCGGTGCGGAACAGACCGACACCTTCGGCTCCAAAATCGCGGGCAATCTTTGCATCAACAGCAGTATCGGCATTGGTGCGAACACCCATCTTGCGATTCTTGTCCACCAACTTCATGAACTCTTGGAAGCGTGGGTTTTCAGTGGCATCCATGAGTTTAAGTGAGCCTTGGTAAGCGTGTCCCTTGGTTCCATTAAGGGTGAGGATATCACCTTCCTTAATAACAACGTCGGTTCCAACAACCTTTGCAATCTTGGCATCAACGTCAACGTGGAGTGCGCCAGCACCAACGATGCAGCACTTACCCCATCCGCGGGCAACAAGCGCAGCGTGAGAGGTCATACCACCACGGGCGGTAAGAATACCTGCAGCGGCACGCATACCTTCAACATCTTCTGGATTGGTCTCTTCACGAACCAAGATAACCTTTTCGCCCTTGCGGAACCATGCTACAGCATCCTCTGCTGTAAACACTACCTTACCTACAGCGGCACCTGGACCTGCAGGAAGACCCTTAACGAATGGGGTTGCATCCTTCTCGGAAGCAGGGTCGATAATGGGGTGAAGGAGTTCGTCGAGCTGAGCAGGGTCGAGACGCATTACTGCGGTTGGCTCGTCGATAAGCTTGTCGTGGAGCATATCCATGGCCATGTTGAGGGCAGCAGTTCCGGTACGTTTTCCAACGCGGCACTGCAGCATGTATAGCTTGCCATCCTGAATTGTAAACTCAATGTCGAGCATGTCCTTGTAGTTCTTCTCCAGGGTTGCTCTAATCTTATCGAGTTCTTTATAAGTTCCGGGCATTGACTCCTGCATGCTGTGCAGGTGATTGTTCTGCTCGTTCTTGGTGTCGTCGTTAAGTGGGTTTGGAGTGCGGATACCAGCAACCACGTCTTCGCCCTGAGCGTTAACTAGCCACTCACCGTAGAAAATGTTATCGCCGGTTGCAGGGTTACGGGTAAAGGCAACTCCGGTAGCAGAGCTATCACCCATGTTTCCAAATACCATGGACTGAACGTTTACTGCTGTTCCCCAATCGTCGGGAATACCTTCGATACGGCGGTAGGAAACGGCCTTCTTTCCGTTCCAGCTCTTGAATACGGCCTTAATACCACCAATCATCTGCTCCTTTGCATCGTCGGGGAAAGGTTTGCCAAGAACTTCTTGAATTTTTTTCTTAAAATCTTCACCGAGAAGTTTTAGATCATCGGCGCTCATGTCGGTATCGCTCTTGTAACCCTTGCTGTGCTTGAACTTATCGAGCATACCATCGAGTTGCTTACGGATTCCGCCACCAACTGGCTCAATGCCTTCGGCTTTTTCCATAACAACATCGGCATACATCATAATAAGACGACGGTAGGAGTCCCACACAAAGCGGGGGTTGTTGGTCTTCTTGAGTAAACCGGGAATGGTTTTGGAAGAGAGACCAATGTTAAGTACGGTGTCCATCATACCGGGCATGGAGCTGCGAGCGCCAGAGCGGCAGGAAACAAGAAGTGGATTCTCCGTGTCGCCATACTTCATTCCCATGATGTTTTCAACGTTCTTCATGGCTTCCCACACCTGAGGCATGAGATCGGCAGGAAGTTCAGTTCCGTTTTTGTAATAGTCGTTGCAGGTGTCGGTGGTAATGGTAAATCCTGCAGGAACTGGAAGTTCCAGCAAACACATTTCGGCCAAGTTGGCTCCCTTTCCACCAAGCAGATTCTTCATGTCCGCCTTACCTTCAGCAGTCTTGCCACCAAAGGAGTAAACGCGTTTTACTTGCGTCATTTTACTTGCTCTTTTAAGTTTGAATTATAGTGTGTTGTATTTTAATTCATAACGAATTGCCACAGCCTACAAAACTACCAAAAAAATTGATAAAGGTTTTTTGGTCATTTTATTTTTTTTTGAAGAAAGTGTTAATGTGCGCCATTCATTAAGTTTCAAACGTTTGAGGTTGCGTATGTAAATGGAGCATTATTTACCAACTTTTGATTGCCACGCTAGGGTTGGGTTTTGATGTTTGGCTTCATTTTGTGCCCAAAGGCAACCAGCAGGATGGCACAAAGTGCAGCAACAGTTCCAGAGATGGCAAAAACGGCACCCGGTGAAACTTTTTCCCAAATAATGCCTGCAGTGATGCTAGCCAGCAGCATGGCGACACTTGAGAGTGCTGTATAAAAACCAATGGCAGTGGCTGAATCCTCCTTGCGGCAAAGGTTGGTAATCCATGCTTTTGAGACACCCTCGGTGGAGGCGGCGTAGAGCGCATAAACTCCAAACAAAACTCCAAATTGCCACAGTTTTCCTGCAAAAGGCATTCCTAGGTAGGCACCGGCAAAAAGTAGCAGGCCGAAGACGAGCACGCGCTTCATTCCCAACCTGTCGGCCAGTATGCCCATGGGCCAAGCTGCTAACGCGTATATGAGGTTGTAGAAAATATAGGTGCCAATCATGTAGATATCACTTAATCCGGCCTGCTTTATTTTTAGAAGCAAGAAAACATCGCTGCTGTTGAACAGCGTAAAGAGCAGCAGAATGGGAATTAAGGTTTTGAAGCTGGGGCTAGCAACTTTCCAGTAGGAGAGGAACGAAAAGAAGTTCTTCCCCGATGTGGTTTGCTTGGGCTTAGCCGTGCTCTTCGACTCTTTTACCAGAAAGGTGAGGCCTACGGCCACCACGCCGGGTATAAATGCCAGCACAAAAAGGAGGCGGTAGTGACCAGGCAGTGCCGCGAGGAATAGCAGTGCCATCAATGGACCTATTGCTGCACCAAGCGTATCCATTCCCCTGTGGAAACCAAAAACTTTGCCTTTGTTTTCAGGGGTAGATTCGTCGCTCAGCAGCGCATCGCGGGAGGCGGTTCTTACTCCTTTACCAAGGCGATCCATAAAGCGTGCACCAAATATCCATAGTGGCAGAGTGAGCGCCGCCATTAAAGGCTTGGAGACGGCGCTCATGGCGTAGCCCCATTTTATGAAAGGCACACGCTGTCCAACCCTATCTGAGAGTTTGCCAAAGTAACCCTTGCTAATGCCGGCTGTGGCTTCGGCAATTCCCTCCAACAGCCCAATTAGCGCAACCGAAAAGCCAATGGATTCGAGATATATGGGCATTACCGGGTATAGCATTTCGCTGGCGATGTCGGTAAAGAGGCTTATGAATGAGACGAACAGGATTGTTCGGGTGAGGTATCGCATCGTTTTTGTTACAAAGGTAACGGAAAAATAAAAAAATGGGAGTTAGAGGAAGTTAGAGGAAGTTAAATGGAGTTAGAGGAAGTCGCAGCGGAGATCCCGCAACGGGGGGGTAAAAGAATTAGACCGAATGTAGAGACACACGATCGTGTGTCTCCAATACATCAAAAGGCAATTCATAGTATGTAGGGGCGAAATGTTTTTCTCCCCCATTTTTTACCAGCAAACCATTATTGCACGGTAAGCCCCCGCTATCAAAAGTTCCGTGCGCGAGCGGTGCACGCACAAGTGGCATAAAATTCTACCGACCTCCTATGCACCGCAATCACAACATGATTGCAATAGAAACACACCGAAATTATGAGATGATCGAAGAATACAACCGATTGCATCGCTGCACGGTATTACGCCTCCAGCGCGTGAAATAATAATAGTCCACGATTTACCACCTATGAGAAATAGCGCTACCTTTGAAATACAAATCCATATACAAATCTGGGGTAACACATCCGAATGGAATGAAAAGCCAATAATTGTTTTGGTTTGTAAATGAGTTTGGTATAGTTGCCCAACTTGTGGTGCCAATAAAAATTACTAGAGACAAAATATTGAGAAACGCTATAATAACGTAATGGAAACAATGGAGGCATTAAACTTAATTTACTATTCACCAACAGGAACAACACAAACAATTGTTAGAGAAATTGGCCACGGACTTGGCCTTTCGCCAATAGCAGAGTATAACATTTCATCAACAAAAACCGATTCTGGATTTGAGTTAAGCAATAGAGGCTTAACCGTAATTGGTATGCCTACATACAGTGGTCGCCTGCCCATAGATGCTATTGAAAGATTAAAGAAGTTTCATGCAAATAATGCACCTGCAGTAATTGTAGCTGTTTACGGTAATCGGGCTTTTGAGGATGCACTGTTGGAGCTAAAGGAGATTGCTAGCAATTCTGGTTTCAACGTAATTGCCGCGGCAGCATTTATTGGAGAACATTCATACTCAACGGTAGACAAACCTCTTGCGCAAGGAAGACCTGACAAGTTGGATTTAATCCAATGCGCCGATTTCGCTCGAAGGGTTCATTCTAAAATGATGGGGCTAAAGGGTAAAAATGAGGTTTCAGAATTAGAGGTTCCGGGCAACTATCCATATAAGGAGCGAAAACAATTGGACGAGGCAATTTCTCCCGAAACCGATTTTGCAAAATGCACTAAATGCGGAATTTGTGTTGATGCTTGCCCTACCAATGCAATTACAATAAACGATGAGGTAATCACAAATAAAGAGCTGTGTACATGGTGCTGTGCCTGCATTAAAAGCTGTCCGGTGGATGCACGCTTTTTTAACAATCCAATAATCAACGCAACAAAAGAAAGATTGTATTCCATCTGTACCGAGAGAAAAGAGCCTGAATTCTTTTTATAAATTGGTGGAATAATACTTAAAGGTGTTGGAGATGGCAAGGTTATTATAGTTCCCAAGTACATCGATACCAAAACCTTTGAGATAACCTTAGATGAGAAGTACTTTACCGAAATAAACAACGGTAAAAACGACAAGGCCGCCTACTTCTATACCGAGTAGCGGGTCACCTCAACGCTGAGTTGCTCCTTGGCTGCTGCATTGGCTGGAAAGCAGTCACCCAGCAGCGCGATGCTGGCCGGAAGAATTTTTGCCGAAACCGGCGCAAACCCCGGAACTTCGCCGTCGATATCGAGCGGAATGGCTCTTTCGCCGGCGGCAATGGTTACCTCATTGGCAGTATGGTAGTGAACCTTAGGATGAATTATGGGCTTGGCTGCACGCAGCGAGCGCATAAATCGTAGAAAAAGGAGCGCCGATACATCCTCCACCACCACAATGCTCAACGTGCCGTTGGTGATGCTGGCCTGTGGCGCAATGCCCAGCCCGCTGCCAAAGTAGCGACCGTTGGCTATGCACACGCACTTAACCTTTCCCGAGTAGCTCGTATTTTCGGCTTCCAGATAGATAGGTTCCGGTTTAATAAATAGCAGCGAGTTGATGGCTGCCAGCGAAAAGGCGAGCGTTGCACCAAGCCACGTCGACATTTTTCCTGCAGCAATTATGGTATTGGGACCAATGCCCACATCGGCAATGTTGTTGAAGTAGCGGCTGGTGCTGTGGCCGTCGTGGTCGATGTAGGTAACCACCCCAAGGTCGATTAGGCCAACCCGGTGCTGCTCTATCTGCTCCTTTAGGCGAGCAATGGACGATGGGGCTCTTAGCGTTCGGGCAAAGTCGTTGCCGGTTCCCCACGGTAGCACACCCACAATCACTCTGCTTCGCTGCTCTACCGGAGCCAGCATAACCCCGTTGATAACCTCGCTAACCGTTCCATCGCCGCCTACGGCAATAATGTAGCGAAAGCCTTGGTTTGTGGCCTGCAGAGCCAGCTGCTCGGCGCTGCGATGGCCGTTGGTAACCAAAAACTCCACCCGAAAGGCTGGCGCAAAGCAGCTGCTAACCTCCCGCCGAAACTGGTTTAGCTTGGTTTTCTTCGAGTTTACTATGAAGCAAATGCTGTTCATTGGAGCAACTTAGTGCAGCAAAGGTAGGGGAAATTGTGAGTTGTGAGTTGTGAGTTGTGAGTTGTGAGTTGTGAGTTGTGAATGGTGAAAAGTGAATTGGGTGCGGGGGGTAGCTTTTCTGGTTGGTTTGGGTGTAGGAACGGGGAGGAGGGCTCTCCCCGTGAACATAGCTATTATTTTTTATTGTTAAGTGTTTAGCCTGCCTTCCATGGCAGCGGCTTGTTGCAAACGGACGGCACGTGTGCCTGAGCGGGCTTTGAGATCATTTATCATCAATTTCTTTATTCTTGTTTTTATCGAGTTGTTTTGCATTATGGCTTGTTACAACCCTTTTTCCAGTTTTTTCTTCAATCTCGCGTCTTGTATTTCCGGCAATTGTTCCACCTTGTTTTGCTATTTTCCTATTGTCATCAAAAGTTTTGGGGTTTTTCTCTTTAGAAATCACGGTTGTTGTGGCCTCGGCAAGCATATTAAGCACCAGTTCCAAATTTGACATGTGGTCACGAAGATTCTCTTTTTTTAAATTCTTTAGGTTTTTATATTGCTTGGTTGTATAGCTACTCCATGCCTTTGTAATTTCATCAGTCAGGATTGCAAACTCCTGTCCCTTTTGTACACCCCGGTTTTCCCATTCATCGGTTAACTCCTTTCTTACCTCGATACTTTTCAAACGCTGGTTTATCCATTCTTTGCTGTATCCTTTTCGCAAATATGTCTCCATTAATCGGTCAATGCCCAATTCAGGGTCTTCAATTTCGTCGATACGCTCACTGCCAACTTGGGCAAGCCACATTTTAAAGGGTTCGGCTTTGGGCGACGGAATACTTTGAATTAACCTAAACAGCTGCTCGGTATCCGCAACATCTGTTAATCGCATTTTACCATCTTCGGCAGCTAATTTCAACTGTCCGATTTTTTCGGACAGTTCGCTTCCTTCTTTTTGCAGCTTAGCTTTAAGATCGCTCCAATATTTGCGCGGTCGGTCGGTTCCTGTTAAAACCTCAATTACATCAATTATTGAAAAATACCATTGCTCATCTTCTTCTTTCCAGACTGAGCGTATTTGCTTTTGTTCGAATAATTTTATGGCGGTTTCTTTTGTCATATTCAAATCATTTTAATACAGCTGTCCGATTTTTTCGGACAGTTCACTTCCTTATTTATTCCAAAGGTAGAAAAAAACAATCTTGTAAGTTTGTATGGTTAATTACCTAAGTCTAACGTTCGGTATATGAGTAGTGCAGGTAGAATTGCCATGGCTGGAAAATCAACACTTATAGGTGCAACCATTGAACAGGCGTAGTTCTCCTAACTCCTTCGAGAATTGCTATTGGATGGGCAGGTTTGTAGCTAGTTGGGTAGGCGATATCCCCGTGAACCTAGCTGGATAGGGCCATAGGAACAAGTGGGGCAAACGCGCTGTTAGTGGTTTGTATTAATTTCTCTTTAAAATATCACTGGTTACCTAATGAAACCTAATTGTCTCATAATAGTAGTTCTGTCATACACCTGTGTGTGACCACAAATTTTTCCATCCTTAAAATGATATATAGTCACTCCTTTTGCTTCTATCGTTTTATTTGTCGCTGGTAATTGCCCTATTTTCCCTGTGTTTGTTCCTGTCATAACCCAAGTTATTGCAACAAGATTCCCGTCAGATACAGCAGTTTTAATGTCAAAGTGAATGTCTGGGAATGAATTGAAAGTGTAGTTTAACCGTGTTTCAAATTCATTCCAATCTAAAGTCTTTCCTTCCCATGGGTCAGCATTGTCAATATGCACTGTGTATTCGCTTGCTAAAAATTTAGAAATGGTTGCAACATTCTTTTCGTTCCAAACGCTTTTCATAAATTCTCTTAATGTCGTTTCGTTGTTCATTATTTTAGTCTATTTAAGTTTGGAGTGTCGGCTAACAATGACCGCCAACTCGCTTATTTATGCTGCAAAACTGTATCCTACCCAAACCTACAATTAATTTATAGCGCGTCAAACGGCGACCTAACTATTTTAGGCTTTGGTTACCTAAATGATGTAAATCTCGGCAGCGGCTTCTTGCAAACGGTCGGCACTGTCTGAACAGCCTTTTGTTGGTTCTATCCGAGCGTTGCAGCCGTTGGACGGGCAGGCGGGAGCAAGTTGCCAACCACCAGGGTAGTGCAAAGAGAGTGGTTGCCATTCATTGCTGTGATGCGTTGGCAATCTTCTACGCCACCTCCGCGTTGTGATTGATAATCTCAATCAACGAAATGATTCGGGTGGCGATTGCCTCATCGAATAGTCCGCCGATGCCGTTGGAGCTGATATCGGTAAAGGGGGCATCGAACAGCATGGAGGGTTCAATGATTCCCTTTACATTCAGGAAGTTTATTATGGTATTGATGAAGCGGATCTGGTGGGCATTTAGGGTTTGATTATTCAATATTTCGCCAAAGGCCATCTTGGCTGCATTTACATCCAACCCAACAATGCTTCGGATAAACTTGCCCAGTGGCTGCTCGCCGTAGGCATCGGTAAACTGTTTCTTTGTTCCCAGCGTTCCCTGTTGGAATAGCATTCGTTCCAGCTCTTGCAGCTCGTCTTTGGTGATGCATACATTGTTGCGCAGCTTGTAAATGGTAATGTTGTTGCTATGCTCCTTTAAGTATTGCTCTACCTTGCGCTTGTATGCCTCCAAATCATTAAACCCCCATACTATCGGAAATTCCTTTATATCTCCCATAATCTCATCCTCGAACATGGTAAAGTAGATGGGCATGTGCTCCGAGTCCAAGAATTTAATAATGTCCCTTAGTTCGATGCGCACTCGCTCAATATCAGGAATGGTGGCACCTTCCCAGAATAAGCGCTGCTGCACCGCCTTTATCGTATCCATCTTTTTGGCAACCGCCGGAATTGAGGCTTTCTTGCTCAGCTTTCCTGCTGTATCTACAACCTTGTTTATTAGCTCGGCCTGCTTTTTTGTTCCATTCAGCACGCTTAGCTGAATATCGAGCATTAGGACATCGAATCGTTTGGCTAGCTCGTCCTGCTCGACTTCCATCATTAGAGGTGCAATGTGAAGATGCAGCTCTTTTACATCCAAATCGCTTAAAGCGTTCCAAGCGTTGGCATCGCGATACTTTTCCACAACCTCCCAATGCTGACGAACAATAAAGCTCTCGCCATTCAGTGCCTGTGTTTGTTCAATAAGATGGTCGACAACTGCTTGACCATACTCTTTCAACGCCACCTCTTCCTGACCAAGCAGGGCAAAGGCCAAGCGCAAGCGAAGCTCAAAAAGCCGTTGGCTTAGCGATTTGCTGCTATTACCAAGGATACCTTTGGGGGTTGCATTAAAAAACTCAAAGTTTTCGCAGAAGTCAAATATCACAAACTCCTTCTTGTCCTTTTTTAGGGCGAATAGATCCTTGCACAGTCGGGTTCCGCGGCCAATCATCTGCCAGAACTTCACGCTGCTGCGGATGGGTTTAAAGAATACCAGGTTGCATACCTCGGGAACGTCAATCCCCGTATCGAGCATATCCACCGATACGGCAATTTGCGGCTCTTTTGTTTTTTCCTTGAACTTATTCAGCAGATCGTAGCGGTACTCCTCCTTGTGGTCGATTACCTTTAAGAAATCGCCCCTATAGGCAGGATACTGCTTGTTAAACCGTTCCTCGATGAACTTTGCATGAAGGTGCGAACGGGCAAACACGATGGTCTTGGCCAGCTTATCGCCGCCCTCCACCTTAATGCCATTTTGCATCAAATGGCCTATCACCTTATCAACCGTATCGGTGTTGAAGAGCCATTTGTTTAATGCCTCGGCATCTATCTCCTTGGGATACTCGCCTGTAATAGGGTCGGTAAACTGCTCCTCGTACGCCAGCTTCTCCTCGTCGCCAAGCTCGGCATACTTAATGCCGCTTCGCTGAAATTTAATGGGCACCGAGATAGCTCTTGGAGGAACCAGCCATTTATCGGTAACCGCCTGCTCCAGCTCGTAGGCAAAGGTTGGGTTATTCGGCTCCATGCCAAACAGGGCGTAGGTGTCGCGATCGGCCTCCGATTTTGGGGTGGCGGTTAAGCCGATACGAACTCCATCGAAGTAGTTAAAAACGTGCTTGTAGCGATTGTAAACCGAGCGGTGTATCTCGTCGAAGATGATCAAATCGAAATGGCCAACGCCATAGTAGCGGTTATCCCCATCGCTCTCCCCATCAATCATGTTGATGATGGTTTGGTAGGTGGAGAATACAATGCGGCTGCTTTCGTCCTCCTTCTCCTTGGTGAGGTCTACTGCCGGTAGGTTGGGCAGGTAATCGTTCAGGTTTGTCTTAGCTTGGTGTATCAAGGCGTTTCGGTCGGCGAGGAACAGAACCCGCTTTACCCAGCCGGCTTTGCTCAGCAGATCGATGATGGCGGCTGAAACCCTTGTTTTGCCGGTGCCCGTTGCCATAATCAGCAAGGCCTCGCGATGCTTGCCATGCAGCGCCTCGGTTACGCAGCGAATGGCCTCGTGCTGGTAGGGCCGATCGGTAATATCGTTGTTGATCGCTTGCACGGGAAGTGCCTTTTGCGATGTTCGGCGCTGGATAAGCATTTGCAGCTCGTCCTTGGTGTAGAAACCAAACACTTCGCGGGGGGCGTAGCTCAGGTCGTCCCACATCCATGTTCTAAAACCGTTGGAGTAGAATATAACCGGTCGCTGACCAAACTCCTTCTCCAGGCAATCGGCGTATAGCTTGGCCTGGTGCTGACCTACGCGGGGATCGCGCTTGGTCCGTTTGGCTTCGACCACCGCAACAGGCTTTCCATCGTCGCCCCAAAGGGTGTAATCCACAAAGCCGGCACCGTTGTTGCCGATGTCTTGGGGCATACCCTTTATTGGGTATTCAGGAACCTTGTAGCCGTATGGATCCCATCCCGCCTCGCGCAGCAGGGTATCGATGTATATCTTGCGGGTAAGGTCTTCGTTGGGATCAATGGGAGGTGGGATGGAGGCAACGTTCTGCTCCTTTATGGCTTTGATGTTGGCCAGCTCCGCCTCCAGCTTTTGGAGCTGCTCCTGCTGCCGGTGAAACGATTTCTCCAGCTGCTGAAGCTCCTCCTTGCTCTTATCCTTGGCCCCGACCTTCGGCAAGAGCGCTTCGTCGAATGGAGCAACAGGCAACCGCTCCTCGCCGTACACCTGTGTTAGCCAACCGATAAATCCATGCAGCAGCTTAAGGGCGTAAAGCGCCTCCTGGGGTTTAATCTTGGCGCTGGAGTGCACCGCGGTGTTCCCCAGCTTGCGGATAAGGTTAATCTGGTAGAACTGCGAGGGGGCCACCAGGTTCTTAAACCCCTGGTCGTGCATGAGCGAGCTCAGGGTGGTATCGTAGGGCAGCACCAAGTCGGCATCGTGCTCGTAGATCCAGCGCACCCACTCCTCCAAGCTCTTGCGGCAGAGCATGGCGGCATACAGCGGTGCACCGTATACGTGCTCCTCGGCCTCCTGTGGGGCTTTGGCTAGCTCAGCCCACTGACCTGGTATGAAGTTGAAGTTGCTCATTCTGCTACTAGTTCACCATTGAAGGCTTTTTGAATTAAAGTATTGAATAGATCTTTTGATTTTAATGAAGACTCATTGTTTCTTAAAGAAATACTGTTTAACCTTTCAAGTTGATTCATAAATCGGATTTGAATCTTCTTTGGAGGAATAGGGAATCTAAATAGAGACATTTCGTTCATGTTTATTTTTGGGATATTCGCTCTTCTAGATTGCTTGTCAGCAAAATCAAGGAATGAATCACTCCTTAAAATAAAATATAAGTATTCCTTAGTAAGGAACTTTTCTTTGGGTAATAATGGATACATATCTGCACTACAAATTCCTTCAAAATCAGGCAATGTAACTTTATTGAGTTTAGGACGAATTTTATTGTATAAAATATGTTTATTGGTAAAATAGAACTTGCCACTTTTCAAGGATAGTTCATTTGTTCTTTGTAATCCAAATATTCTTCCAGTTGCGCTCTCAATATTATCTCCACCTACATGGTACATTTCGGAATAAGGTGATATTTTAGGATCAACAAGACCTGAAGGAAAGTCAACAACTTCATCAAACCTTTTTACCTCCCAGCCTTTTTCATTCTTCTCAATATCCCCAAACATATCAATAAAGATGGACTGAGCCAGCTCATCGTATTTCTTTAGCAGCTCTTGGTCTTTGCGCTTTAGGGCATCGGCGGCATCGAGTATTTCGGCAATGCGCTTTTGGATGGGGAGAGGGGGGAGAGGGATTTCAATTTCTTTAAGTGCAGATCCATTAACGTGAGGAATGGTTGCACCCGTTCTTTGAGACTTAATTTTAGAATTTAAGGATTCAAGAACCCAGAAGAGATAATTTGGGTCAGCATTATCAACTTTCAACTTTAATCTTGCTAACGTACTTCCTATTACTCCTTCGAAACCAACTCCGACTTTACCAGCATTTGCGCCATCCCAGGCAATAATTAAATCCTCATTTCTAACAAAAACACCATTATCGTTGGTAAATAATGAATTTTCTGCATCATGAAGGTTTTCGATATTAATATACCGATTTATTCCTCCGTCAACAGGTGTGTGTTTTTTACCTTTCGAAATAGTTATTATCTCACCCAAAGGAATAGTTATCCAACTCATACCAGCATCGTTTTTAACTGGTTTAGCAATGCGGCACGCTCCCTATCCAACTCCTCAATTTGGGAGATGATTACCGTTGGCTTCTCGTAGGTTTTAACCTCGTACACCACCTCCTTGTAGCGGTTTATGCTTAGGTCATACTTATTGTCCTGTATCTCCTTTACCGGAACCATAAAGCTGCTATCGGTTCGGCTTCGGTTGGTTTCGCCCTTTAGGTTGTGGTAGCGGCCTACAATATCGGGGATGTCGTTGGCCTCAATGGGTTGGCGCTTATCGTCCAAGCTGAGGCCATCGGCCTTCATGTCGTAGAACCAGACGCTATCGGTTCCACCGCTGTTGGTCTTGGTAAATACCAGCACGGCAGTGCTCACCCCGGCGTAGGGTTTAAATACCCCGCTGGGCATGCTTATCACCGCCTGCAGCTTTTGGTGGTCAATCAGCTCCTTGCGTATTTGCATGTGGGCGTTGCTGCTGCCAAAGAGCACGCCATCGGGCACAATCACCGCCGCTCTGCCACCCAGCTTCAACCCCTTTAGGATTAGGGCCAGGAATAGCAGCTCGGTCTTCTTGCTATCCACCACGCTCAGTATTCTTCCATCCACCGCCTCCCGGTCCAAGCTCCCTTTAAAGGGTGGGTTGGCCAGCACCAGCGTTGCCTTTTCGGTAAATAGGCCGTTGGCCTCGCTCAGCGCATCCATATCGAACAGCTGCGGGTTCTCAATGCCGTGCAGCATCAGGTTCATTCCCCCAATGCGAATCATGGTAGGGTCGAACTCCATACCCATGAACATCTTCTCCTGAAAGTGTTTCTTTATGGTATCGGTGTAGAGCTCCTTCTCGAAATGCTCCCGGATGTATTCGCCGGAGCTGGTTAGGAAGCCCGCCGTGCCGCATGCCGGATCGCAAATCACATCCTCCAGGGTTGGCTCCACCATATCCACCATCATGCGAATAATGTGGCGAGGGGTGCGGAACTGTCCGTTTTGTCCCGCCGAGGCAATCTTGCTCAATAGGTATTCGTACACATCGCCCTTGGTATCGCGGTCGGTCATGGGGATGTTGGAGATCATCTCCACCACCTGAGCCAGCAGCCGGGGGGTGGGGATCATAAAGGTGGCCCCCTTCATAAACTTGCTAAAGGCTGCGCTGCGGTTGCCCACGTTGCGCAGGAAATCGAAAACACCATCACTCTTGGTAAACATGCGGTGCATCACCTCCGGATCCATATTCTTGAAATGGCTCCAGCGCAGCTCGTTCTCCTCAGCTTTATAAATAGGGTCTTCAATTGGTTTCTTAAGCAAATTAGCCTTCGACTCCTTTTGGGTTTGCAGCTCGTCCAACCGGCGAATAAAAAGCAGATAGGTCATCTGCTCAATTACGGTTATGGGGTTCGATAGGCCACCCGTCCAAAAGGCTTCCCACACTTTATCAATCTGCGATCGTAAATCTCCTGTTATCATCTACTAATTCCTTGTATAATCCGTTGTTTTTAATCGGTTCGTAAAGTACTACTTATTTTCGGTGCGGTTGCAAGCTTTGTTCTTTTCCTTTCGGTTGGCGGAATCGCGACACTTGCTTATAGCGATTGAGGCTTTGTTGCCTAAATCTGGAATTAGCATCATAGAAAAAGTGTGGTGCTGCGGGATCGCGTGCAACCGAGCGTTACTCGCTTTCGCTCGTGAGCCCTTTGGGGTTCATGCTGGGTCGTGCCGACCGCACGAAGTCCTATTTATTGGCAATAGTTTTTTAATTCCGTTATGTTAAATCAAATTCTATAAAATATTACCAATCACCATCTTTTTTAGATGTCTTTCCGCTTACATAATTGTAAAATGATTGAGAAAGTTCATTCATTGTTAACTCCAAACTTGGCACAGCGTCAGTATATGATTTTTTAATTTCGCCACTTTTCTTGTAAAAAGTTCCATAGTCGTAAAGTACTTTTTGTCCACCATCGATGTAAAATTGTCCAATAATATATTCAAATCGATAACGTCCATCTTTGAATGATATTTCTATGGTATATTCCATATTATAGGAATTACGAATTCCTAACGATTTATACCACCAAGCATCTGTAGCAAATCCATCAATTCTAATTTTTTCATTCGCAATATTTGCTTTGAGAACTTTGTCAGGATTTTTATAGGTTTCCTGAACCCAATTTTGCGCTTTTTGATAAATTTCGGATGCACTCAAACTGTCAACTTCCACAACGATTGGTTCAACCCCGTTTGGCGTTAATTTCAGTTTAGGAATTTCTTGTCCGATTGATAAATTTGATAGTAAAATCGTTAATGTTAAGAGTAAAATTTTTTTCATTTTCGTTTTGTTTTAAATTATTGCTAACGGATGGCGGTATGAAACGTTGCGCATTTCGAAGCACAAACTTATCAGCCCGCTAAGCCGTTGATTAAATGTTATTTCGTTCAAATATAGCACTATCCGCGCAATGTTTTATGACCGCGTGTGTGTGCCTTGAATGGTAAATATAGTAAAAGTTCTTTTAAACGATGCGTTTAGGAGCCAGTCCAGAGGGTGCAAGTCCCTTGTGCGCGGAGTCGTGTCCGAACGGCGAGGCCCTCACGAGCATTTGCGAGTAACCACTAGCAAGTGGCAAGGTGGTTTATTCGCTACGCTCATGA
>Ga0307375_10000398_pt1 | contig 56366 bp, 50 predicted proteins | sample TR1MG_FD_202531 | JGI IMG/M metagenome (GOLD analysis project Ga0307375, IMG submission 202531) | Soil microbial communities from Risofladan, Vaasa, Finland - TR-1 | ecosystem: Environmental > Terrestrial > Soil > Coastal area > Acid sulfate soil | place: Finland: Risofladan, Vaasa | collected...
GTCCCATCAGCACGTCCGATGCCCAGATCGCGGCTATCTGCCGAGTTCTCGACGCCACGCTCGCGACTCGCAACACCCCCGACTTCACTGACACAGGCGTTGACCTCATCGACCCATGGAAACCCGCCGACTCTTAATCCGCGGGTTCGGGGTTCAAGTCCCTGGCGGCGCACCCGTCCTGACCTGGGGTTATACCCGTTACTGGCCCCTCGTGAAGGCCGTTTCCCGGGCCATGTTTGCTCCACGTTTGCTCGCCAGTCCGAACATAGTTGATCATGACTGCGGAGCGGCCCGGTGAAGCCCCTACCGATGGTTATACACAGCGTGACGTCTGGCCAGAAGGCGCAGGGAGAAGGCTCGCTGCTGACATGGCCCCGGGGAGCAACCGGTCTGCCGGTGGCGCTACCCACTCTTCGGGTGGGCGGCTGTCTTGGGACAGCCCCGCGAAACTGGCGGTCTCGGGCTCGGAAAGCCAGGTCACGTCGGTTTCCGGCTGCCCGGCGTCTTCTAGCCAGCAGCTGACGAAGACGTGATCCTGGTGGCGGTGCCTGGCCGGGGTGTGGCTGTCGGCGGTGGCGCTCATTTCGATGACCCACCACGGGGCCGCGCCGGGCTGGTGCGGGAACCCGGCGGGCAGCGGCAGCGCTGCCGATGGCAGGAACCGGGTCCGGCAGCCCAGTTCCTCTTCCGTCTCGCGCTGTGCGGCCCGGTCCAAGGTCTCACCCGGCTCGACGTGGCCGCCGCGCGGCAGCCAGCCGCCGAGCCGGGCGTGCCAGATCAGCCCGGTCAGCAGCCGCCCGTTCCCGCCTGACCGGCGGAAGACGAAGTTGGTCACCGTCAGTTCCGGTACCAGGCCGGCCATCAGCACCTCATTCCTGAAAGGGCCGGCCATCGGGTACCCGGGTCAGACGCGTCCCGCCCGCCATTGGCGCGATGGACCGCCTGCCCTCGCGCTGGTCCTTGGCCGGGCCGATCAGGCCGGTTTCGGACATGATCTGGCACACCGTGGCCTCCAGCGAGCTGGCGGCCGGGATGACCTGTTCGATACGGCCGGGAAGCAGGTCCAGCTCCCGGTACCAGGTGGCCATCTCGGCGCGGCCGAACTCCGCCGCCTGCGGCCGGGCGGCGTGACGGCGCATGGTTCTTTAGGGACGCGATGTTTATCCGGGTGTATTTCCTGCTTTGGGGGTATCCATCTAACCGGAGGAGACCTGGTCAGCGGTCCGCCATGGCCGGTTCGCCGGCGGGCGCTCCAGGCTGGGCGGAGTCCGGGGCGTGCCTGCTGGGCAGGCGCGGAAGGTCGCCCGATCCTCACGGCGGATGCCCCAGGCCGCGATCTGATCGGCCAGCCATGCCGCCGTCTCGGCCCCGTCCGGGCCGTGGCCGCATGCCCCGAACTCATACAGAGTCCGCTCCGGGTTCACCGCGCGGTAGTGGACGTAGGCGAAGGAGCCGCCGTTGATGAGAGTGGAGATGCCAATGCCGGAACGGGCGGTGACCAGGCCCCGGTCGCGGGCCTGCTGGGTGGCGTCCAGGAGCGCGTAACCGGGCAGGATGGTGGCCAGCCGCAGGTCCAGGTTGTCGAAGGGGGTCATTCTCGGCACGATCAGCCCGGACCAGGCGTCGGCCGGAGGCTGGCCGAACACCTCCCGCAGCCGCTCCCGGTTCTGGCCCGCGCCCCGCATCGGGACGAACCAGCACAGCTCATAGCCGCGGCTGATCAGGCAGCCATCACCGGCTTCGAACAGGATTGACCGGGTCAGCCCGCGCACCCTGGTCCGGCGGCTAACCCTCGGACCAGGACCGGCAGGTAGATGCCACTGCAACGGGAGCCACGGCGGACAGGGCGCCGACGAGCACGAGTGGCGCGGTCAGGCGTGGTCCTCTCCTACGAGCTGCTCGGCGACCGCTGCCGCCGCCGGTAGCGAGGCCCAGTGTGCGCGCCGCAGCGCCGCGGGGCCGCAGGTCACGAGTCAGCAGGCGGTCTGGGTGAAGGAGATGGCGTCGGCGGCGGTGTAGGTCCCGACTGGCCCGGTGTCATTGAGGTTGACGATGATCTGGCCGTTGCTGCCGGTGGTGATCTTGGGGTTGCCCTGGAATTGGGTCCAGCCCGCAGTGGTGGCCTGGTTGATCTGTGTGCCGATGACGCCTACTTGGGTGTCGAAGGTGTAGCTGGCGTTGGTGTTGTTGGCGTAGCTGTTGATCGGGATGAACGCGGTGGCGGTGTAGCAGGCGTTCGCTGCCCCGTAGAAGGTCCAGGTGGCGGTGGACACCGGGGTGGTCCCGTTGGTGTGGGTCCACAGTTGGTGGTTGGCGTAGCCGTGGCCGATCTGGTTGTACCAGTCGTTCGTGGTGGAGAAATTGGGCGGGCCCGATCCCGGCCCGATGATCGATGAGGTGTAGACGCTGCCGAAGGCATTCGCCGCGCCGTTTTCCGCCATGCAGTGCGGGTTCAGCGTGTAGGCGATGGCGTCGGCCGCGACGTATTCCCCGGACGGGCCTTCGTTGAACAGCTCGACCGGGAGCGTGCCGTCGCTGTAGGCCTGGAAGGTGCCGATCCAGGCGAACTGGTTGGTGTAGGCGTTCTCGTCGATCTGCGGGTAGAACACGCCGTAGTAGGCGTCGTTGCTGAAGTACAGGGCGCCGGGGTTGTCGGAGTAGTTGTCCGGGACATACAGCGAGACGTCGTAGCAGCCGTAGGGGAGCAGGTGGCCCGGGGTCCAGGTGGCACTGTGGTTCGACGTGGACGTGCCGGTTGTGGTGGTGTACTGCTCGGTGCCGAAGAACCCGTGCCCGGACTGGAGCGACCACGACCCGTAGAAGGACGACGGCATGAAGATCGGGGAGGCGTCGCCTTCGCTGTTGCAGGTGGCCTGTTTCCAGAACCGCATGGCGTCGGCGGCGACATAGAGACCGGTGACGCCGCGGTCGTCGATTTTGACGGCCAGCCCGGTGCCGCTGCCGCTGGTCTTGAACACCCCGAGTTCCGACCAGTCGTTGGTCTGCACGTTCTCGTTGACCGCCGCATACGACGTGCCGGTCGCGTCACTGACTGTGTAGATCGCGGTCGGGTTGTCGGAGTAGCTGTCCGGCACGAACGCGTCCACCTCGTAGCAGGTGCTGCCGGCGAGCCCGGAAGGGGTCCAGGTCGCGGTGGACACCGCGGTCGGGCCGTTGGTGTGAGTCCACATTTCCGTGCCAAGCTCGCCGTGACCGGGCTGCGTGTACCAGACGTTGCTGGTGGAGAACTGGCCGGACGAGCCGGGTCCGATCACTTTGACCTGTGACGGGTAGGTCGCCTGGACCACGCCAGGGCCGGGCTCGGCTGGGGAGGCGACGCCGGGCGCCGGGCCGTCGTTGACGTGGATGAAGTACTTCGGCCATGGCACGCTGAAGTTGCCCTGACCGAAGCTGTTGTCGGTGTAGCCCTGCCCGAAGGCCATGTGCGCTACCGAGTACTCGCCGTTATCCCGCATGTTGTACTGCTCGATCGTGATCGACCCGTCGGTGTAGACGTCGGTGACGTAGGCAAGGTGGCCGAATTGGCCGATCCCGTGCACCGAGTCCGGCGGGTTGCCGTCCTGCGGGTCGGTGGTGGCGTTGGGCCAGTACGCGATCGCACCAGGCGACGGCATGGTGTCCACGGTGTAGCCGAGCGCCTGCCACTTGCTCGCCCAGACGTCGGCGTTCCCCCAGGTGAACTGGTTCACCGGGTTGATAGAGGCGTTGGATGGCGTCCATCCGGGCGCGGGCACGATCCCCGGATGCTGCACGTTCGATCCGGCGCGGTTCTCATACGTTTTCCACGCCGCGAACGAGTCGCACTGCCCGTAGTACTCATTCCACGCGTCGGTGCCCTCGTTCTGGTGGCCGAACTGGCCGATGGTTTCGTATGGGTAGTCGTTTCCCGCGTGCTGCGCGTGCCCGATAACCCACCCCGTGGGCCCGGTGTTGAACTCCTCCCACGGCCCGATAGTTGAGGACCGGGCGCGAAGTTCACCGTAGTTCGCGCCGGTGTAGCCGAGCTCTGCGGATACGTACATCCCATTTGCGACAGATTTCAGAGAATAGGTGCCGTCTGGGTTGTTGATGAAATCGAAGACCTCATACGGTCCTATGGCCGACGCATCGGTCCGGGCCCGCAACTCGGCGTAATTGCTGCCTGTGTAGCCGAGTTCGGCCGAGACATATTCGCCGTTGGCGTCGCTACGGATCAGCCAGTGCCCGTCCGGCAGGTGGACCGTCGTCCACGATTCCCAGGCGCCCTTCGTGGCGGAGCGGGCTCGCAGCATTGCGTAGCTCGCGCCGGTGTAGCCAAGCTCTGCGGATACGAAGTCCCCGTTGGCGTTCGACCGCAGGACTAGCTGGGAGCTTGGCAGGTTGGGAACGGGCTTCTGCTGCAACTGCGTGGCGATCGCGGCCAGCGAGTGGGGGGCCGAGACCGGGCTGCCGCCGGGATTGGCGCTGCATCCGCCGCAGGTCCAGGCCATGGTCTGCGCGGTCGAGGAGTCGTTGAGGTAGAACGGGCCGTTGAAGCAGGCCTGCCGCAGGCCGATCTGGAAACAGCCGATGCCCGTCTCGTGCTCGTACTGGGTGTGCCAGTCGGCCACGTCGCCGGAGCTGTAGCCGTCGTGCTGTACCCCGTAGGCGATTTTGTAGTCGGCGGTCATGGCAAATTGGCTGTCGGTCGGGACTATCCCGTCGCTGTTCTCATCGCCGCCGAGGTTCCAGGCGGTGTAGCTGACGACATTGCCACCGTCGGGCGGGGTTCCGCCCGGGGGGGTGATGTCGGCGTAGGCGCCGTCGAAGGCGCCGACGAGCGCCCACCGGGTGCCGTCATAGCCTTGTGGCTTCTGATAGCCAGCGATCGTCCTCATGAACGTATATGTCGAGCTGCCCGGGTCCATCATCTGCAGTTCGACGCTGTTGTTGTTCCACGACGCCGCGGTGTAGTAGGGGCCGTAGATGCCGCCGTGCGGCGTGGCCATGGTGACGACGTTGTTGACCCACAAGACCGGCGGGAAATTCGCGGCGCGCGCGGCTGTGGCGCCAAGGGCGTAGCGGATGAGCAAGCCGCCCATCGAGTGGGCGAGGACGTTCACCGGCTCCCCGTACCGGGTGTAGGTGTCGTAGATGTACCAGGCAAGCAGGCAGGACAGCCGGTCGAGGTGATCGTTATCAGTGCCGTACTGTGTGCTGTCGGTCGAGATCGCATTGCACTGCTTCATGTCGGGGTTGGGGTCGCCGTTGAGTTTCTCGTCGCAATACCCGCCGGTGGCGTCCTTGCCGTCGATGCTATTGGCCGTCGTGTAGTAGCCGATCTCCTTGATGTCGCTGAACTGCGCGCCGAGGTAGCTGCGCGCATCGGTGTTCGGTGCCGGCAGCGCGGTCGTGTTGTCGCTCTTGTAACCTTGCGTGTTCCACGCCGCGCCGCAGTCGTCGTTGTACCCGTGGATCAGCAGCAATGGGATCGCCTGATTGGTGGTGTTGAATCTCACCGCGGCCGCGGCGGCCGACCCTGCCCGGACGACGGACAGCGCCGCCACCATGCCACACAGAAGCAGAAACGCGGTCAGTAGGCTGAGGGCCGTTCGCGTGGCCGCGCGGCGATGCCTGCGGGTGCCGCGGCGAGATCCGTCGTGCGGGACGCGAAGACCTGACCAGCTCATTGTCGTGCCCTTTCGGCGGTCGTGGCGGAAGGGGCAACGGCAGTCACGGCAGCCGTGGCTAGGCACCCCGTCATCAGCAGCACCGCGAGCTTGCCTGCCAGATTCCGCACGTTTCCCACCGTGGGTCCGGTGCCCGGGCATGTCAATCCGGGACCGTCTCGCCGGTAGCGATCCGGTAAGCGCCTGGGTAAGCGACGCGGTGAGGCCAGCGGCGCACTATCGAGGCAGACATCCGTTCTCCGGCAGGACGTGACATGATGCTCAAGAGATACCTGTTCCCGGCCGTGGCCGCGCTGGCGCTGACGCTCGGGACCCTCACCGCCACGGCCGGCCCGGCTGGCGCTTCCTGCGTGCAGGACGTGACCGGGGCGTGCGCGGGGACCTACCAGGTGGCGTGGACCAACGGCAGCCTCGCGGTGCAGAGCCTGCCGTTCGTGAACCACGTCATCGGCTGGCTGTCCAACGGCGCCAGCGTGCACGTCCTGTGCCAGCTGCAGGGCGGCACCGATCCGTACGACAACCTGTCCAGCCACACCTGGGACAAGATCGGGCCGGGACAGTTCGTGTACGACTGGTACGTGACGACCCCGCCGCAGAACAGCAGCGGATGGTCGGCCGGCGTACCGCGGTGCGTGGACATGAGCGTGTACCCGTTCCCGTATCAGAGCGGCTACGTGGCCGACGGGCACGGTTATTACGAAGACGAATGTACCTCGTTCGCGGCATGGGCGCTGCGCGCCACGGGCGTATCCTCGGCCGCCGACTGGCAGGGCAACGCCGACATGTGGGGACCGAACGCCGCCTATGTGGACTCCACCCCGCACGCCGGCGACATCGCGCAGTGGTTCGACAACTACAACGGGGCGGGCAGCCTCGGTCATGTCGCCTACGTGCAGTCGGTCAACGGCGACGGCACGATCACCGTCTACGAGTACAACTGGGGCGCCTTCCACCAGCCGCACATCCGGACCATTTCCGTCTACGCACCCAGCCGCTACCTGCACTACTGAGTTCCGGCCATCTCATTTCGGGAGTTCGCCATGAAAAACAGACTGCGGCGCCTCGCCGCGATCGGGCTGACAGCCTCCTGCCTCACAATTGGCTTCGGAGTCGCGACGGCCAGTCCCGCCCTGGCGTGCATCGCCGGCCCGAACGGCGGATGCTACAACCCGCACACCTACTATGTCAGCGGGACCGACGGCACCCTAGCGGTCCAGGTTCAGCCGCATGTCAACAACGTCGCCAGGTGGCTCTATGAAGGCAACGCTGTACAGGTGATCTGCCAGATCAACTGGGGCGGCACCGACCCGTACGACCTTCTATCCAGCCATACCTGGGACGTCATCGTAGGCGGCGGCTGGGTGTACGACTGGTACATCACCACCCCGGTGCAGGACGGCTACGGATGGTCACCCGGCGTCCCTCGTTGTGACCTCCCGGCCGGTCAGCTTACCGCCGCTGTATCGGTCCCGAACCTCGCGGTCAACGCTATGTGGGTTGCCTCCTCCCCCACCCACGTCCTCAACGACGGCCCCGGCTACTTCAACTCCACCGCCGTGCGCGGACTCTACGACGGCGGCGCCTGCCAGGACTTCGTCATGGCCAATACCGACTTCTGGTGGCTATGGGATTCCTGGGACGGCTACCAGACGCTGAACAATGTCTTCACCTGGGCTTCGGTTTCGCAATCATACGGACGCTCCGTGTACAACACCCCGGGCGTCGGCGACATCGTCGTCTTCGCCGGCGGCTGGCACGGGCCTTGGTACTACGGCACCGGCCACGTCGCGATGGTCGTCAAGGTGAATGACAGTTCCAGCTTCACGGTCGCGGAATACAACTGGAACGCGAACGGCGGCGGCTACGGCATCATGGACTACCGCCGGGTCGCCATAAGCGATTTTGCCGGCTCGTACCTGAAATTCATCCGCTAACGGGACAGGTCCCGTTGTATGACCCTTCTGTCGCCCGCGGTCCCGTGTGATAATCGGCCCAGCCGGACCGTGGGACCGCGGCGACGGGAGGCGGCATGCCGTGCTTCGGGGTACTCGGGCCGCTCCAGGTGCTGGTCGCCGGGCGCGAGATGCGGCTGCCACCCAAGAGCCGCGCCGTCCTTGCCGCGCTGCTCTTGCGTGCGGGACAGATCGCCAGCGTCGGAGAGCTCATCGAATGCGTATGGGGCGACGAGCCGCCGGCCAGCGCGCAAGCTAAGCTGCAGGGCCACGTTTCCGGGATACGCAACATACTGCGCACCGAACCAGACGCCGCCCATGTGGTGCTCAGCTGGCGACCAGCAGGTTATACGCTCACCGTCGGCCCGGCAGAGCTGGACCTGCTCGCGTTCGAAGAGCTAGTCACACTCGCCCACCGCGAGCACGGCCTCGGTCAGCACGAGGCAGCAGCCGACCACCTGCGGGACGCGCTTGCGCTGTGGCGCGGGCAGGTACTGCCCGACGTCAGCTTGTCCGGATACGCGCAGCTCGCCGCCGAACAGCTCGCCCAGCGCCGCCTGGTGGTGCTCGACAAGCGGATCGAGGCGGATCTCGCCCTCGGCCGTCACGCCGAACTCGTACCTGAGCTAGAGGCGCTGGTCGCGGCGCATCCGTTGCGCGAGCGGCTGCACGGGCAGCTGATGACCGCCCTGTACCGGTCGGGCAGGCAGGTCGAAGCGATTGGTACGTATCGGCGGGCCCGGCACCGACTGATCACCGACTTCGGCGTGGAACCCGGCCCGGACCTGCAGCGCGTGCTTCAGGCGGTACTGCGTGGCGAGCCGCAGGGTGCCGATTCGAGGGAATTCTGGTCGGGAGGCTGGCACCGGCAGACGCCGCCCCGGCAGCTCCCTCCGGACACGCCCGTACTTGTCGGCCGCGGCGAGGAGCTCCGCCGCATCAAGGGCCTGCTCACCAGCCACCGAAGAACGGCTGACGCCCCGGCGGTAGCCGTTATCACCGGGCCAGGGGGCATCGGGAAATCCGCCCTCGCGGTGCACGCCGCTCACGCCGTCCAGGATCACTTCCCCGATGGCCAGCTGTTCGTCCCGCTACGCCGAGCTGACGGTCAGCCCGTGCCGACTGGTGATGCGCTGGCGGCCGTGCTGCGGTCGGCTGGTGTCACGGGCGCCGGGATTCCGGATAGCCTCGAGGAGCGCTCCGGACTGCTCCGCTCCAGGATGGCCGGGCGCCGAGTGCTCATGGTGCTGGACGATGCGTGCTCAGCGGCACAGGTATGGGCCCTGCTGCCTGCCGAGCCCGGTTGTGCAGTGGTCATCACTAGCCGCCTGCACCTGGACTGCATCGGCGGCGCGCCACCGGTCGAGCTCGACGTCCTAGCACCCGAGCACGCCCTCGAACTGCTCGGGCAGTTCGCGGGCCCCGAGCGAATCGCTGGCGAGCTGGGCCAGGCCGCGGACATCATCCGCTACTGCGGCCAGCTGCCGCTCGCGATCCGCATCGCCGGGGCCCGGCTCGCGGCCCGGCCGCATTGGAAGCTTTCCTGGCTGGCAAGCAGGCTGCGGAACGAGCGCAGCCGACTTGATGTGCTCCGCTCTTCCGAGCTTGACGTACGCGGCTGCCTGGCGCTGAGCTACCGGGAGCTGAAGGCCGGCGCCCGGCGCATGATCCCCATGCTGGGGCTGCTGGAAATACCGGACCTGACCGCGTGGATCGGGGTGGCAGCCGCCGCGGTTCCGGAAGACGAGGCGGCTCGGCTAATGGAAGAATTGCTGGATGCGCAGCTGCTGCAGGCGTCCGGGATGGATGATTGCGGCCTGCCGCGATACCGGTTCCACGAACTGACCAGGGTCTTCGCCGCCGACCTAGCCGCAATCGAGGAGGGGGCGGACGAGCGGCTGGCGGCCATCATCCGGGTGGCGACGGTATTCGTCGCCCGTGCGCGGGCCGCCGAGTCGAGGCTTCCTGGAGGCACCCGCGGAGTGGGCTGGTCGCTGCAGAAGCCGGACCAGGCATCGCCTGGTGACGCGCCGCAGATGGCGCCGTACACCTGGTTCGCGATGGAGTCGGCCAACCTCGGCGCCCTGATCGGTCAGCTGTGCCGCTCCAGCCAGGTGCGGATAGCAGCTGATCTCGCGGCAAGCACCAGTTCCTACTACGAGATCGCCGCCCAGTTCGATGAGGCGGAGCGGATGAACCGGGAGGTGCTGCACGCCGCGGAAGCGGCTGGTGACGAGTTCGTTCGTGCCCACGCGCTGCGGCGGCTGGGCGCGATCGCGCTGGAGCGCGGCGACGCTGCCAGCGGCAGCAGGCTGCTCGATCAAGCGCTCGCAGTACTCGACGGGCTGGAAGTGCCGGATCGCCGCGGCCAGGCCTATGCCTGGCGCGAGCTCGGCGTTGCCCGGGATGGTCAGGACCGGCCGGAAGAGGCGCGGGACCTGCTCTGCCGCGCGCAAGCGGTATTCGACGAGCTAGGTGATATCCAGGGTATCGGGCTCACGCTGTACAGCCAGGGTGCCCTTGCTTATCGGCAAGGGGACTACGTCACGTCAGCATCGCTGCTTCACCGATGCCGGACCTTGCTGCGCGCCGAAGGACAGCGGCAATATGAGGCGGCTGCGTTGCGCCTGGAGGGCAGCGGCTTGCAGCGCACCGGCGATCTGGGCGCCGCGTACCGCTACTTCGCCCTCGCCGAGGAACTGTTCGCAGAGATCGGAGACGAGCACGGCCGCGCGCTGTGCTGGCTGAGCCGGGGCAGCGTGCTGGCTGAGGAACGCCTCCTGGCGGAGGCGGCTGAATTTTACCGCCGCGCGGCGGTGGTCTTCGCCGCCAAAGCGGACCGGTTCGGCTGCGGCAGAGCACAATTCGGCCTCGGCGAGCTGGCGCTTGCCGAAGGGAACGCGACGGATGCGGCCGAGCTCTTCCGTGACTCCCTGGACCAGTTCACCGCGTGCGGGGTGACGCTCTGGGAAGACCGGGCCCTGCGGCGCCTGCAGTCGGCACTGGCCGACGTCGGCGCCGAGCAGGCCACCAAGCTCGCTACTTCGCCGAGGTGAAGCCGGAGGAGATGCGTGAGATGGGGGCCCCGGCTGCGAAACTGAGAGCGTGTCGGCCACCCCGGCCCAGCAAACCCAGGCAGCCGCATCGCGGCCGAGATCGCCCAGCTCGGCTTCGCCCTGCCCGGCACCCTCGCCGACCGGATGACCCGCTGCGGCCATGCGAACTGCCGCTGCCACGCCGACCCCCTGTAGGGTTCCAAAACTGTGTCACGGCCTCTGACCTGCAGCGTCCTGGGCTAGCCGATGATCTTCATGCCGCCCGCTTGTACTCGTCAATCAGCCCTGCGAGTGCCAGAAACTCTGTCACCCCATGTTACCTGGGCATATTCCTGAATCAAGCCGCCGAAACTGGATGTCGGAAACGGAGGCAACGGGCCGCCGGACATGACATCTCCCAGGCGCTGCCCAGGTACATCAATGACCCACCAGAGGTCAACGCCAAGCTCGGCAGCGAGACCCTCCCCCCGGGCACGCGATCGAGCGCGCGTGCACCAGCATCCCACGATCCGCCGTGAGCCAGCAGTATCGTCTTGGCGATGCCCCTGGTATTTGTTTTGTACCAAGCGCCGATCCTGATCCGCCAGCGGAAATAACGGACCGTGTCTGCTGCCGCGCGGACTCAGGGCCGCCGATCTGGCTACTCGCGTCTCTCCTGCCCAGGATTGGTCTAGACTTGGTCTAGATGGCTGGTGTTAAGCGAGGCATCTCTGATGCCCCCGGCCTCGCCTGCGGGTCGCCGGATGGCCCCAGGTTCGGGGCGGCCCCCCGTCCGGGCTGCTCTCCGGCAGGGTTATCCCGGCGTCGGGCGCGGCTGTTTTCCAGACAGGCCGGGCAGGCACGGGAGCTTTTCTCCTGACCCGCTTCCCGGTTCTCAGCCGCTGCTGGCGACCCAGGTTCCGCGGCAGCTGGCCAGTCCGAGCACGCCGAGACGGGCCAGGTTGACCGCGGCGGCGAGCAGGGCGAAGTCGGCGGCGACCTTAACCTGGCCGCGGACCCGGGCCCGCCGCCCGCCGTGCCGACGGCGCATCAGGTGGCCGATCTTCCGCTCGACCTTGGGCCGGGTCTCCCGGTAACCGGCCTTCCAGTCCGGGCTGGCCTGGCGGGCCCGGGCCCGGGCGAGCTGCTCCTCATACGGCCCCGCATAGATGCTGCGCCCGTCCCTTGCGGTGGTGCACTGCGCGGCGAGCCCGTCCTCGCCAGCGCCGGATCGGAGCTACTTCTCACCGGGCAGCCTGCACTATCCCCGGCGGACGCGGGCGACATCGTCAACGACTGCACCCGCTACCCCTGGCACGCTGCCGTATCGGCCGACCGTGTCCTGCACGACGGCCAGCAAGAACCAACACCGTCCCAGGTAGCTGCCACCCAGCATTGGTTCGACGAGCCATGACCGGACGAAAGGCGGCTCGACATCATGGACGGCCCTTTCAGCACGCCTAACGACGTGGTGCGCGATAAGGCTTCTGAGGCGTAGCGGGTGATTGCGGCGTGTCGGTCCCGCGAACGTGAGCGGCCGCGCGGAACGATCTTGATGTGTCGTCAGGATGGGCCCGCACGGCCTTGAGCAAGCGTATCTTCACCGGCCTGCAGCCGCGCCGCCTCGGCAAGCTCATCGCCGGCCTCGCGGGCGACTGGACGGCCAGCGAGGAGTCCCGGCTGCGCGAACGCCGGGGTCACGACCGTCTGCGCGCACCCGGCGCTGGCCCGGACCACGACCTTCCCTTCACCGACCGCGTCATCGTCACCCTCGTTTACCTGCGCCACCAGCTCCCGCACGCCGCCCTCGCCGCGCTCTGCGAGGTGGACCGCTCCACCGTCACCCGCGCCGTCCATGAGATCCGCCCCTTGCTCGCGGCCCGCGGGTTCGCCGTCCCGTACCGCCCTGGCCTGCGGCTCCGCACCCTCGCCGACGTCTTCGCCTACGCCTCCTCCTGCGGGGTCGAGCTCCGCATCGACGGCACCGAGGTCCAGGTCCGCCGCCCCCGCGCCGGCCGGCCCGGCCGGAAGGCATTCGTCTCCGGCAAGAAGAAAATGAACACCAAGAAGGCCGCCGTCGTGACCGACGGCGAGGGGCGCACCCTGTGGGCCGGGGCGTTCCGCCCGGGCCGCATGCACGACCAGACCGCGGTCCGGACCGAGGGCATCGCCGACCTGTTCACCCAGTTCCCCCAGGTCAAGGCCAAAGTCGGCGCCGGGTACCGCGGCCTGGCCAAAGAGTTCCCCGATCAGGTCCAGGCCCCGCCGCTCAAGCCGAAGAAGGACGCACCCCCCGAAGAGGTCGCGGCCTGGGACGAAGCCCGTCACAGACAGTCATCGGAACGGATCTGCGTCGAGCACGCCAACGCCGAGCACAAGCAATGGCGGACCCTCCAGAGATACCTCGGACGCCGCGAAGACTTCGACGAAACCTACACCGCCATCGCCGTCTCCGACCGCGCCGCCGAGCGGTAACCCACGCCAGCAAGCCCGCCAGGCCAGCACGACCCACCGCTAATCGCGCACCACGTCGTAAGCCCGGTGAGCGCCGGATCGGCTCATACACCTCGCCATACGGGTGCGCGCTTCTCGGCGAAGGCGCGGGCACCCTCACGGGCGTCCTCCGAGGAGCGAACCGGCTCGGTGATCTCCCGCTGTCGGACGAACTGCTCGGCGCTCGTCCAATCGCGAGACGAGATGATGACCTGCTTGGTGGCACGCACCGCGAGTGGGCCGTTGGCCGCGATCGCCCGGCCCAAATCCAGAGCCCCTTCGACCGCGCCACCTGGCGGCGTGAGGCGGTTGACGAGGCCGACCTCATGCGCGCGCATGGCGGGCACGAGCGCGCCGGACAGCGCCCATTCCATCGCGAGGTGGTAGGGGATTCGCCCGGCGAGCCGCATGAGCCCGCCGCCGGCCGCGACGAGCCCGCGTTTCACTTCCGGCAGCCCGAATGTCGCGTTCTCCGCGGCGACTACCAGGTCGCAGGCGAGGACGATCTCGAAGCCACCGGCCAACGCGTAGCCCTCAACGGCGGCCACCAGCGGTTTACGCGGCGGCTGCTCGACGAGGCCGGCAAAGCCCCGTGTGCCGATCGATGGGCGCTCCCCGGCGAGAAACGCCTTGAGGTCCATTCCCGCACAGAACGTCCCGCCTGCGCCGGTGATGATGCCGAGGACGAGGTCGTCGGACTGGTCGAGTACCTCCATCGCGTCGGCGATGGCTTGCGCAGTTGCGGTGTCGATCGCGTTGCGTGCCCGGGGGCGGTCGATAGTGACGACGAGGATGCTGCCGAACTGGCCGATGTGCACGGGCGCGGTCATCGGGGCTGCATCCGCACTGCGCCGTCGAGCCGGATTGTCTCGCCGTTGAGGTAGGGGTTGTCGAGAATGCTTTCGGCCATCCGGGCGAACTCGTCGGGATGCCCGAGGCGCGCCGGATTTGGCACCTGCGCTCCCAATCGGTCTTTGATCTCTGTGGAGAAGCGGGACAGGATGGGCGTATCGAAGATGCCGGGTGCGATGGTGACGACCCGGATCAGCCGGTGTGCCAGGTCGCGCGCGGCCACCAGCGTCATGCCGACGATGCCCGCCTTGGCGGACGCATACGGAATCTGTCCGATCTGGCCTTCGAACGCCGCCACCGACGAGGTCAGCACGACCGCACCGCGCTCGCCGTCCGCAGGGTCGTTGGCCGCCATCGCGGCGGCTGTCAGCCGCAGCACGTTGAACGACCCGATCAGGTTGACGCGTACGACCTCCTCGTACAGTTCCAGGTCGCCGGGGGAGCCGTCCTTGCCGATGACGCGCACCGTGCCGCCGCGGCCGGCGCAGTGGACCACAGCACGCAGCGGTGCCCGGGACTGCGCGGCGGCGACTGCGGCTTCCACCGACGCGGTGTCAGTGACGTCACCGCCGACGAACTGCACCGCTGGCCCGAGCTCCTGCGCGACAGCGGCACCCGCCGACGACGGCAGGTCGAGGATCGTTACCTCGGCCCCGCGGCGGATGAGCCGGCGCGCTGTGGCGAGCGCGAGGCCAGAGGCGCCACCGGTGACGACGGCGCTGCTATTGGAGAGGTCCATACTCTGCGTCTCCTGAAGTCAGTCGCTGAGAGATTCGAAAATCGTGGCGTTGGCCATGCCGCCTGCCTCGCACATTGTCTGCAGCCCGTACCGGCCGCCGATCCGTTCGAGGTGGTTGAGCAACGTGGTTGCCAGGCGCACCCCCGATGCCCCGAGGGGGTGGCCGAGTGCGATGGCTCCACCGAGCGGGTTGAGCCGCTCGTCCGGAATCGGGTACTCGGCCTGCCACGCGAGCGGCACTGACGCGAAGGCCTCGTTTACTTCCACGGTGGCCATGGCGCCGATGGGCAGACCGGCGCGGGTGAGCACCTTCGCCGTCGCGGGCATCGGGCCGGTCAGCATGAGCGCCGGGTCGTCGCCCACCACCGCCGACGCGACTATCCGGGCGCGGGGCCGCAGCCCGAGCGCCCGTGCCCGTTCCTCACTCACGATCAGCATCGCCGCAGCGCCGTCAGTGATCTGCGACGAATTGCCGGCCGTGATCTTCCACCCGAGTGCCGGATAGTGGCTGCGCCACGGTTCGACCATGAACGCGGGCGCCAGCGCGGCAAGCTTTGCCTCCGTGGTGCCCGGCCGGATGGTCTCGTCCGCTGCAATCCGCTGTCCGCCGGTGGATACCGGCGCGATCTCGCCGGTGAACCAGCCCGCATCGTTCGCATGCGCGGCCCGCGCGTGCGAACGAGCCGCGTACTCGTCGAGCGCGGTGCGCGACAGCCCCCACCTGTCGGCGACCAGTTCCGCCGCGACGCCCTGTGGCGGCAGCACCGGGAAGCGGGCGGTGACGCTGGGGCCGTGCGGGTCCTTGGCCATCCGGGCCGAACCCATGGGGACGCGGCTCATCGACTCCACCCCGGCCGCGACGACCACGTCGTAAGCCCCGGCCACAACGCCCTGCCACGCGAAGTCGATCGCCTGCTGTCCCGACCCGCACTTGCGCTCGATGGTCGTCGCCGGCACCGAGGTCGGCCAGCCAGCCGCCAGCAGCGCCTGGCGGCCGGGCGTTGCCGACTGTTCGCCTGCCTGCCCGACGCAGCCGACCAGCACGTCGTCAATCATGGCCGGATCGATCCCCGTTCGCTCGACGAGTGCATGCAGGATCTGGGCGAGTAGGTCGGACGGGTGCAGGCCCGCCAGTGCGCCGGACTCCTTGCCACGGCCCATGGGCGAGCGGACCGCGTCGATGATCACCGCGCTGGGCATGCGTGCCCCTCCTGAATCCATAATCATGGTCAACAGCAAGTTGGAGGGGCGCGAGGTCGCCCCTGGGTCTTGACGTTACAATCTATGTTCACCAATATCATAGTTCCGTCGTCAGCGACCAAGGGAGCCCCGCCAGTGACGAGCCGACACACCGCCTCGGATAGTTGTGAGCAGCGGGAAATCCGTGACCTGGCCGCATCGGTCGCGGAAGAGCGTTATGCGCCCCTGGCCCAGCGCTGGGATTCTGAGCGTGCGGTGTTCCCGCGTGAGGAGCGGGCGTACCTCGGATCCCTGGGCTTCCTGGGCATCTCGCTGCCGCCCGAATATGGTGGCTCGGACCGGCCGATCGCCGATGCACTCATCGTTATCGAGGAGCTTGCCAAACACTCTCGGTCCGCTGCCTTCCAGGTCTTCGAGGCGAACACCGGGCCCGCCCGGGTCGTCAGCCTGCTAGGGACGGAGGAGCAGAAGCAGCGCTTTTTGCCGCGGGTGATCTCCGGCGAATCCACCATCGCGGTGGCGATCTCCGAACCGAACGCTGGCTCCGCCGCCACCGACATGACCACGCGCGCCAAGTACACCAACGGCACCTACACCCTGAACGGCACTAAGCGCTGGATCTCCAACGGCGGCGAGGCCGATGTCTACCTCGTCTACTGCCGCCTCTCCGACGAGCCGCGGTCCGCTGGCCTGGGCGCACTGCTCGTCGAGGCCGACCGTAGCGGCGTCAGCTTCGGGCAGCGCGAGCGGCTGATGGGGTTCCGGAGTATCCCGTCGGCGGACGTCATCTTCGACGACGTGGCCGTGCCGGCGGAGAACCTGCTCGTCCCAGCTGGTCAGTTCCGCACGTTGTTCCGCGCGTTTTCCATCGAACGGCTTGGCAACACCACGATGAGCGTGGCGATCGGGCAAGCCGCTGTCGACCGCACGCTCGACTACGTCCAGAAGCGCACCCAGTTCGGCAAACCGCTCATCGAGTTCCAGAGCATCCAGATGGCCGTCGCCGACATGGTCCTGCAACTGGAGTCTGCCCGGCTGCTGCTGAAGCGGGCCGCAGACAATGCGGGGAGTGGCCTGCCGGACCCGCTTGAGGTGTCGCTGGCGAAGTGCACGGCCAACGAGATGGCCAAGCGTGTGACCGACCTCGCCATGCAGTTGCACGGGGGCAACGGCTACACCGAGGAGTACGGCATCGAGGCGCTACACCGGGACGCGCACGGCTGGGCACTCGCAGGCGGCACACCCACCATGCAGCGCATCCGGATCGTCTCCGAGTTGCTCGGCCGCACCTTCGACCAACGGGGCTGATTCGCGCGGCCCACCGCCGCCCAGACCGCCTCTCATACGAAAGGACGCTGTAATGACGCACCGACTCGGCAACCGCATCGCCGCTGTCATCGGAGGTGGCTCCGGCATGGGCCGGGCCATTTCACACCGGCTCGGCGCAGAGGGCGCCTTCGTCTACGTGGCGGACCTGAACGGCGAGTCCGCCGTGACAGTGGCCGCCGAGGTGACGAGTGCAGGCGGCTCGGCGCGGAGTGTGCAACTGGACGCCACGAGCACCGAGGCGCTCGCCGGCTTCTACGCGCAGATAGATGCCGAGCACGGTCAGCTGCACATCGTGCACAACCAGGTAGGCATGCCGGGAGCCTCCGGACTGGACATCAGCGCCGCTGAGTGGCAGCGCAACATCGATGTCAACATGAAGAGCCCGTTCTACAGCGCGACATTGGCGTGGCCCCTGCTGAAGAAGGCAGAGCGGAAGGGCTCGGTGACGATGACCGCGTCGACATCCGCGCTCGTCGGGTCACCGTTCAGCCCGATCTACTCGCTCACCAAGAGCGCACTCGTGGGACTGACCCGCGCGCTCGCACTTGTCGGCGGCCCGGACGGCATCAGGGTCAACTGCATCGCACCGGGTACCGTCCAGACGCCGATGCTGGCGCAGTTTTTCGGCCGTGAACCTGGTGCGGACGTCGACGGGCTCGTGAAGCAGTTCGTCGGTCAGATCCCGCTGGGCCGTGCGTCGCAGCCCGACGAAATCGCGTCGGTGGTCGCGTTCCTGGCCAGCGACGACGCCAGCTTCATCACCGGCGTGACGCTGCCGATCGACGGCGGGCTGACCGCTAAGTAGTCGCGTCGCTTGAGCCCAACACTCGCAGCAGATCGGGAGGCCCGGTCCATGGTCCAGGTAGGAGTTCTTCTCAGCGATGTGCCGACGTCGGTGCCGCCTGCCAAGCAGTTCTCCGACGTCCAGCGCGTCGTCGAGGCGGCGCAAGCCAACGGCTTCACCTATATCGCGATCGGTCAGCACTTCCTCTACGGCGACCTGCGCTGGCTGCAGCCGGTGCCGTTGCTGGCCCGGCTGGCCGCCGACGTGGACCCGCACGTCCGGCTCGTCACGCAGATAATGATCGCACCGCTCTACCATCCGGTGCTGCTGGCTGAAGAGATAGCGACGCTCGACGTGGTGACCGAGGGGCGTCTCGTTTTCGGTGCCGGGCTCGGCTACCGGCCTGAGGAATTCGGTTACCTTGGCGTGCCGTTCGCGGAGCGGGCAGCGCGCATGGACGAGTCCCTGGAACTCATCCGTCGGCTCTGGACCGAGGACGAGGTCACCCACGCGGGACGGTTCTGGCAACTGGACGCCGTACGGCCGCACGTGAAACCGGTGCAGCAGCCGCACCCCCCCGTCTGGATCGGCGCGCACAGCCTGGCCGGCGCCCGCCGGGCCGGCAGGTTCGGGGACGGTTACGTATGTCCGCCGGAGACGCCGGTCGAGGAGATCGTCCAGCGCTACGCCGTCGTGCGTGACGGCTTCGCCGCACGTGCCAAGCCGTTCGGCCCGCAGCCGCTGCGGCGCAACGTCCTAGTCGCGGACACCACCGAGGAGGCGCTCGTCGAGTACGCGCGGGTCGCGCAGGGCCGGTACCTCACTTATGCGCAGCGCGGTCTCGATGTCATGGACCGGCAGGCGCTCACCGACGACTTCGCCGCGGCGGTGGCCGGCCATGCCGTCGTTGGGACGCCGGACGACGTTACAGCGCGACTATGCGAACTGGTCACCACTTTGCCCGTGGACCCACTGCTGCTGCGGCCGCAGTGGCCCTCCATGGAGGTGGGGGAAGCGATCGCAGCCATCGATCGGCTCGGCCGCGAGGTCGTACCCGTGCTGCGCGACGTCACGCCGCGCACCGACCTGCCCGAACCCTCCGATACCCGGGGAACGACGCGATGACTGCGTACTACACCGACCTGGTACCGGCCTTCCCGGATCGTGCCACGTGGAATGTGGCACACGTCCTGCGTCACCAGGCCGCCGAGCGGCCCGACCGGCTTTTCCTGATCGCGCCGGAAGAAGGCCGCCGCTGGACCTACGGGGAGACACTCGACGTCTCCGAGCGAGTGGCGGGCGGCTTCGCGGCGGCAGGCGCCGCGCCCGGCAACCGGGTGTTGATCATGGCGGCGAACAGTTCTCAGTTCACCTTCACCTGGCTCGGCTCGGGTATCGCCGGCCTGGTCGAGGCACCGGTCAACACGGCGTACGAAGGTGAGTTCCTGCGTCATCAGATCGCGGTCGCGCAGCCGCGGTTCGCCGTCGTCGACGATGTCCTCGCTGAGCGTTTCCTCACGATCGGTGAGGTGGGTGGCCTCATCGAGCATTTTTTCGTCATCGACACCGGCTGCGCGGGCGCCGCGGTCCGGGCGCTGCGGACCGCGGGCTGGAAAGCCGACGTGTGGGAGGAACTGGTCAGCGCCGGGCGTGCCGCCCCGCCGGAGCCAGCCGCGACGTCGCTCGCGTCGATCTTCTTCACCTCCGGCACGACCGGTCCGTCGAAGGGCGTCGCGATGCCGCACGCGCAGATGTACTTCTTCGGCCAGGAGGTTGTCTCGCTCACCCGGCTGACTACCGACGACACCTATATGACCGTCACGCCGCTTTTTCACGGCAACGCACAGTTCATGGCTGCTTATCCGGCACTCATTGCGGGCGCGGGTCTGGTCATCCGCTCCAGGTTCAGCGCCAGCCGGTGGATCGACCAGCTGCGCGAGCACAATGTCACGGTGACGAACTTCATCGGTGTGATGATGGATTTCGTCTGGAAACAGCCCGAGCGGCCGGACGACGAAGACAACGCGCTGCGGGCGGTTTTCGCCGCTCCCACGGCGTCCTCCGTCCTCGAGCCGTTCAAGAAGCGCTTTGGCATCGAAGCGTTCGTCGAAGTGTTCGGCCTGACCGAGACCAGTGCGCCAATCCTGTCGCCGTACGGGAAGGCGCGACCGGCAGGCGCCGCCGGACTGCAGGTCGCTGACTGGTTCGATATCCGGCTCGTCGATCCGGAGACCGACGAAGAGGTGCCGACCGGCGAGATCGGCGAGCTTGTGGTCCGGCCGCGGCACCCTTGGACGTGCAGCATGGGCTACTACGGCATGCCCGAGAAGACGGCCGAGGCATGGCGCAACCTCTGGTTCCATACCGGTGACGCGCTGCGCCGAGACGCGGAGGGCTGGTACTACTTCGTCGACCGGTACAAGGACGCTCTGCGTCGGCGCGGTGAAAACATCAGCTCCTATGAAGTCGAGCAGGCGATTCTCGGTCACCCGGCTGTCCAGGAAGTCTCGGTGGTCGGCGTGCAGGCTGAGATCGAGGCAGGCGAGGACGAGGTGCTCGCCGTGGTGGTGGCGGCGGCTGAACCGGTCAGCGCGCAGGAACTGTGGTCGTGGTGCGCGGGGCGCATTCCGGCGTTTGCGATCCCGCGGTTCATCAGGTTCGCTGATGCGCTGCCGAAGACGCCATCGGAGAAGATCCGCAAGTCGGTGCTGCGCGAGGAAGGTGTCACGCCGGATACCGTTGACCGTGCCGGCGCTGCCCGGCCTGACGGGAGCAACTGACGATGCGTCCATACCGCTCGGTTCTCTTTCTTCCCGGTCACAAGCCGGAATGGGTGGACAAGGCGGTCGCGTCTGGCGCCGATGCCATCGTGCTCGACCTTGAGGACTCGGTCCCGGCAGAGCACAAGGTCGCGGCGCGGGGGACGGTTGCCGAATCGATCAGCCGCTTGCGGGACCAGGGGCAGCGACCCGCGGTCGGGGTGCGGGTGAACGGCCTAGCGACCCGGCAGACCGGCGCCGACCTCGAGACTGTCGTCACGCCCGGCCTGGATTTCCTCTTCGTGCCGAAAATCCAGCAGGCCACCGACGTGCTGCGTTATGACACGTTGCTCGACCACTTCGAGACCCGCGGCGGTGTCACCGGACTGGAGTACATCATCCCCGTCGAAACCGTGCGGGCGATCCAGAACGTGCGTGAGATCGCGTTCGCATCGCCGCGCGTCGGCGCGATGATCGGCCCGACCGCCGAGCACGCGGATATCGCCCGGGAGGTCGGCTTCGAGTGGACGCCGGAGGGCCTCGAGACGCTGTACTTGCGCAGCCGGGTGCTGCTCGCCTGCCGGGAGGCAGGCATCCAAGGGATCACCGGGCTGTGGGAGCGGATCAGCGACCTCGCGGGGCTGCGTGAGTTCGCGCTCGCAGGCCGGCGGCTCGGGTTCCGCGGCATGATCGCGATCCACCCCAGCCATGTGCCGGTGCTCAATGACGTATTTTCGCCGACCGCCGGGGAGATCGACTTCTATCGCGGGCTGGTCGCGGCATACGAGCAGGCCGCCCAGGCCGGCACCGGCGCACTCCGCTATCGGGGCGTTCACATCGACCGCGCCCACTACGACAAGGCGGTCGCATGGCTGCGTGCGGCGGGGGCCGCGATGTGATCCGCGGCGATACATCTGCCCTGCACGAGACCCCCGGCTACCACCAGGGGAACGTCCTGATCTGGCCCTGCAAGCTAGTCGGCCTCAGGACGACCTGGCCGACGTCCCCCGATACCGAGGAAGGCGACGAATGACCGCAGCCGCTGCCGACTATGCAGCCATCCGCGACTGGATACCGGACACCAGGAAACTCACCATCGGCGGTCGGCTCGTCGAGCCGGACGGCGAGCGGTGGGACGTCTACAATCCGGCGACTGAGAAAGTGATCGCTACCGTAGGCGGCGCCTCGGCGGCGCAGGTCGACGCCGCCGTCGCGGCAGCGCGAGCGGCGTTCCCTGCCTGGGCGGCACTGTCCGGCGAGGAGCGCTCGCGCCATCTGCACCGGCTCGCCGACGTGCTCGAATCCTACGGCGACCAGCTACTCCCCTCGATCGTGAACGAGGTCGGCACGCCGGTGTCACTGGCCGCCTACCTGCAGGTGAAGATGGCTGTGCAGCAACACCTGCGCTGGGCGGCGGAAGCGGCGAAGACCGACCGCACGCTGCACCTCGGGCCCTGGCACGAGCCGGTGCAGACGATGTCTGATGTGGTCCATGAGCCGGTCGGCGTGGTCGCCGCCATCACCGGCTATAACTACCCGCTCAATCTCGCCATCTTCAAGTTCGGAGCCGCGCTCGCCGCCGGCTGCACGGTGGTTCTCCTGCCCTCGCCCCGCACCCCGCTCACCACGCTGTTCCTCGGCGAGTTGCTCCGGGAGGCCGAGCTGCCCCCCGGCGTCATGAACGTGATCACGGGGCAGGCGGACGTTGGCGTACGGCTGTCCTCACACCCTGGCGTGGACCGCGTCTCGTTCACCGGCTCGGACGGCGTCGGATCGATGATCATGGCGCAGGCGGCAGTCAATCTCACCGGGGTCACACTTGAGCTAGGTGGCAAGTCGCCGACCATCGTGCTGCCGGGGACCGATGTCGAGAAGATCGCGGTGGACATGCACCTGCGCTGGTCGCGCAACGCCGGCCAGGGCTGCGCCGCGCTCGCCCGCCTGCTCGTCCACGAGTCGCTATACGACCGGTTCCTCGAGGCGAGTGCCCCGGCCTTCGACCAGATGGTCGTAGGTGACCCGTGGGACCCGGCGACGAACGTCGGCCCGATGATCCGGCCCGACCACCAGGCGCGAGTGCGGAGTTTCGTCGACGACTCGCTGGCAGAGGGCGGCGTCAAGCTGCTCGAGAGTACCCGTCCGCTGCCTGGCCAGGGCTGGTTCGTGAACCCCGTCCTGCTCGGCGACCTGCCGCATACCGCGCGCGCCGTGCAACAGGAGATCTTCGGCCCGGTTGCGGTCGTGCTGCCGTTCCGCGACACCGAGCATGCGATCGATCTGGCCAACGGCACCGCGTACGGCCTGGCGGCTAATGTGTGGTGTGAGGACCCGGCCGAGGGACGGCGAGTTGCCGAGCGGATCCGCGCCGGCACTGTGTGGATCAACGGCGGTGGCAGCATGCGGCCCGACGCGCCGTTCGGCGGTTACGGTCGCTCAGGCGTCGGACGCGAGCTTGGCGAGTGGGGAATGCGCGAGTATCTCGAAGTCAAGCACATCCAGTGGCGGGTGTGAACCGGTGAGTGAAACGGCAGCCCCGCTGCGTGGTATTCGCGTCCTGGAACTCGGCACGATGTACGCCGCGCCGACCTGCGGCCGCATGCTGCGCGACTTCGGTGCCGATGTCATCAAGGTCGAGGACCCGGGCGCTGGCGACTACGCGCGGCAGTGGACGCCGATGAAGGACGGGCTGTCCATCGGGTTCAGCCGGCTCAACGCCGGCAAGCGGTCGGTCGGCATCGACGTTCGCCGCGACGAGGGCCGCGACCTGATCCGCCGACTCGCCGGCGCCGTCGACGTCGTCATCGAGTCGTTCCGGCCGGGACGGCTGGAGGCGTGGGGCCTAGGCTATGACGTGCTCAGTGCGCGCAACCCTGGCCTGATACTGACCCGTGTCTCCGGGTTCGGGCAGACTGGCCCATACCGTGACCGTCCCGGCTTCGGCACTGTCGCGGAGACCGCGAGCGGTTATGCGTTCGTCAATGGCTGGCCCGACTCCCCGCCGACATCCCCGCCGTTCGGGTTCGCCGACTCGATCGCTGGCATCTCCGCGGCGATGGGTACCGCGATGGCGCTCTACCGCCGCGAGCGGACCGGACAGGGCGACGTAGTGGATGTGGCGCTGTACGAGCCGCTGATGTTCATCCTCGGAGACACGATCCTCAACTACACCGCGACCGGCCATGTGCAGCAGCGAGTGGGTAACGGGACCGGCTCTGCCTCGCCGCGCGGCATCTACCAAGCCGCGGACGGTGGCTGGCTGTCGATCGCGGCTTCGAATCAGGCGATCGCGCTGCGGCTGTTCGCCGCGATGGGGCGCCCGGATATCGCCGCGGACCCGCGGTTCGCGACGAACGAGGCACGCATGGCCAACAACGACGCCATTCAGGCCGAGGTCAGCGCCTGGGTGACAGCCGGGACGCGCGCAGAGATACTCGCGACGCTGGAGAAGCACGAAGTGGTGTGCTCACCGGTCAACGACGCCAGGGACATCGCCGCGGACCCGCATTTCCGGGAGCGCACCCTGGTCGAGCTCACCGGCAGCGACGTGCTCGGCAAGGTCGTGATGCCCGGTCCCGTGCTGCACCTGTCGCACTGGGACGGCCCGCCCTACGTCGGCGTGCCGATGGTCGGGGAGCACACCGAGGAGGTCCTCGCCGAGTTGCTCGCCTAGCGCGGGAGTCCCTGCTGGAAACTACGGCGGTCAAGAGTACTTCCGGCAGGGACTCCACTGGGCTCCCGGTCTGTGCTTACCCGTATCGTCGCCGCGGCAGCGGGCCGGTTCGCGCCCGGTCACCCCGGCGCGATGACCCAGCATGTGCCGTCGGCTCACGCGGGGGTCAGGGCTGCCCGCCGTCGACGGTGAGGATCGTCCCGGTCGTGTAGCTGGCCGCGTCCCCGGCGAGGTACAGCGCCGCGCCGACGATCTCTTCAGGTTCGCCGCCGCGGCGCAGCGCGAACGTCTCGGCGCGCTGGGCAAAGGCGGCGGGGTCCCAGGAGCGGCTGACGTCGGTGAAGAACGTCCCGGCCATGATCGCGTTGACCCGGACGGCCGGGCCGAAGGTGTGCGCGAAGCCGATGGTGAGTGCGTTGAGCCCGGCCTTGGCGGCTGCGTATGGCAGGACGTCCGGACGCGGCCGCTCCGAGGCCCGGCTGCTGATGTTGACGATCGCGCCGCCGCCGCCCGCCGCCATGCGGGTGCCGGTGAGCGCGGTCAACCGGAAGGCCGCCTTGAGGTTCACCGCGATCACCTTGTCGAACAATTCCTCAGTCACCTGGGTGACATCGTCGTAGAGCGGTGACATCCCGGCATTGTTGACGAGGACATCGAGCTTGCCGAAGCGTGTGTACACTGCTTCGACGAGCCCGTCAAGTTCATCCCAGTGCCCGACGTGCACGCCGTAGGGCATCACCTGCACGCCGGCTCCGTTGGCGATCTCGTCCGCATAGGCGGCGCAGGCGCCGGCGTCGCGGCTGGCGATGACCACGTCCGCGCCGGCGTGCGCGAAGCCGGCCACCATGGCCTTGCCGAGACCCCGGCTGCCGCCGGTTACCAGGACCGTCCGGTTGGCGAACGGCCGGTCCGAGAGAGAGCTGCCGGGCATGCGGCCGTCCTTCCGGTATGGTCCTGCTCTGTTTCGCGATCAGGAATTCATCGCTATCGTATGCATGAATTTGTACTCTACGAGAGGCGGCCGGATGTCGGTGGACGCCCTGTTCAAGCTGCCGGACCACTACTGTGCACTCCAGGCGGAGGCCCGCAACCTCGCCGACTCGGTTCGCGGCATCGCCGCCGAGGCCGACGAGGCGGGCAGAGTGCATCCCGGCATGCGTTCCGCGCTGGCCGCGAGTGGCCTGGTCACAGTCGTGGTTCCCGCCCGATTCGGCGGCCGCTTCGAGCGCGTTGACTCGCTCGCGGCCACGGTGGTGCGGGAGGTGCTGGCCGGCGTCAGCGGGCATCTGGACTCGATGTTCGCGATGCAGGGCATCGGCACTTTCGCGCTGTCGGCGGCAGGCGCCGAGGATGTGCAGGCACGATGGCTGCCCGCGGTGGCCAAGACCGAGGCGATCGCCGCATTGGCCCTGACCGAGCCGGACGTCGGCTCGGACCTGAGGGCGATTTCCACCACCGTGCACGAGCGCGGCGGTCGACTCGTCCTGCACGGCCACAAGTCGTTCATCACGAATGCCGGTGATGCGGACCTGTACACGGTGCTCGCCCGCGAGGGCGACGGCTACTCCCTCGTCCTAGTGCCGGCCGGCACACCTGGCCTATCAACGGCCAGCCCGCATCAGATCATCGCGCCGCACGTCCTCGGCGACGTTGTCCTCGACGGCGTCGAGGTGGGGACCGACCACCGTGTCGGCGCGGCCGGTGAGGGTTTCCGCCTTGTCCTCGCCACGCTGGCCGCGTTCCGCGTTTCGGTCGCCGGTGCCGCGGTGGGCGTGGCCGAGGCCGCGTTGCGCGAGGCGGTGGCGCATTGCACCGGCCGGGAACAGTTCGGCGTGCCGCTCGCCAGGCTGGGATCGGTGCCGGAGCACCTGGCCATGGCGTGGACTGAACTCGAGATGGCCCGCTCGCTGACCTATCGCGCCGCGGCGGCGACGGCCGGCGACCCGCTGGCCAGCCTGTGGCTGTCCTCCATGGCGAAGGTGGGCGCGACCGAAATGGCGGGCCGTGTCGTGGACCGTGCGGTGCAGGCGGCGGGCCGCTTCGGCCTGACCCGCGGCTCGAATCTTGAACGGCTCTACCGCGAGGCGAGACCCATGCGCATCTACGAAGGCTCCACCGAGGTCATCCTCGACTCGCTGGCCCGTCAGCTGATCAAGAAGGTGACCGCGGATGATCATTGACGCCCACGCCCATGTGTGGCCCGACCACATCGCACCGAAAGTGCTGGCCCGGCGCCCGGCCGGTCTCGACCCGCGCTTCGATGGGACCGTCGGCGGGCTGATGCGCACGATGGACGCGGCGGGTATCGACCGCGCGATGACGCTCGCCATCGCCGACGTCGCCAGGAATGTCGAGCGGACGAACGAGTTCATCGGCTCGGTTGACCGGTCGCGGTTCATCCCGTTCGGCACCGTCCATCCGGGCCTGCCGGTTGAGCGGAATTTGGCGTCGCTGCGCGACAACGGCATCGCCGGGGTCAAGCTGCACCCGTTGTTCCAGGACCTGTCGCTGGCCGACCCGCGCGTACTCGAGTTGATGGAGGCGCTCGCCGGGGCCGACGTCACGGTCATCACGCACGCCGGCGCGGGCGGCGACGACGGCGCGAACGAGCGCGGCGCCCCGCGCCAGCTGCGTATCCTGATCGACGCCGTGCCGGCGCTGCGGCTCATCGCCTGCCATTACGGCGGCTACCACCGGCTAGCGGAGGCAGAAGACCTGATCGTCGGCACCCGCGCGGTGCTGGAGACCTCCTGGCCCCCCAGGCTGGCCGAACTCGACGCCGGGCGGATGCGGGCGCTCGTCGCCGCCCACGGTGCCGGGCGCATAGTCTTCGGCTCCGACTGGCCGATGGCCGACCCGGCCGCCGAGATTGCCGCAGTTCGCTCATGGGGGATGTCCGCCGTAGAGGAGGACGCCATCCTGGGTGGCACCCTCGCCGCGCTGCTGAAGCTGGCCTGAGATGAGCCGGCACGCCGTTGTGGTCGGTGCCGGGCTGGCTGGCCTGCGCACCGCGCAGGCGCTGCGCCGCAACGGATGGACAGGATTGATCACGCTCGTCGGTGCTGAGCGGCATCCGCCCTACGACCGGCCCCCGCTGTCGAAGGGGTACCTGCTCGGCGAGTTCGCGGAGGCGCGCCTCGCCCTGGTGACCGAGCGGCAACTCGCCGAGCAGGGCATATTGCCCCGCCTCGGGGCGCCGGCCACCCGGCTGGACGCGGCAGCGCACCGCCTCCACATGGGCGATGATGTGATCGACTATGACGTCGCGATCCTGGCGACCGGGTCCACGCCCCGCGGCCTGCCGCCATCCCTGTTTCCGGACGGCCCGCTGCGCGGCGTGCACCTGCTGCGCACCCTGGGGGACGCCACTGCTATCCGCGACCGGTTGTCGCGGGGGGTGCGAGTCGTGGTGGTCGGCGGCGGGTTCGTGGGCGCTGAGGTGGCGGCCACCTGCCGCGCGCTCGATCTCGACGTCACGGTCGTCGACGCGCTTGATGGCCTCATGACCCGGGGCCTTGGCCCGCGGCTCGGTGCGGCGGCAGCGATCCGGCACGCCGGGCACGGTGTGCGCCTCTTCCTGGGCCGCCAGCTGCGCGCTGTCCGCGGATCCGGCGACGTGGCCGCGGTCGAACTCGACGATGGGACGCAGTTGCCTGCCGATCTCGTGGTCGCCGGGCTCGGCACCACGCCGGCGACCCAGTGGCTGGCCGGCAGCGGGGTGCCAGTGGACGACGGCGTGCTGTGCGACGCGACGCTGGCCGTGGCTAGCGTGCCCGGCCTGTTCGCCGTGGGCGACGTCGCGCGATCGTATGTGCCGCGGTACGGGACGACGCTGCGGTCTGAGCACTGGACCGCAGCCGGGGAGCAGGCAGCGGCGGTCGCGCGTTCAGTTTGCGGAGCGCGCACCGAGTATGACCCGGTCCCGTATGTGTGGTCTGACCAGTTCGGGGTCCGGCTGCAGGTGTTCGGCCGCCTCCGTCCGCAGGACGAGGTGGTAGTGGTCTCCGGCGATCCTTGCGGCGAGCGCTTTGTCGCCGTGTCCGGGGGGGCCGGCCGCCTGCAGGGCGTGGTCGCACTCGGCGCGGTGACAGAAGCCATGCGGTTGCGTGCCCTGCTACTCGAGGCCACCGAGTGGGCGCCAGAGCGGTGGGCGGGCGACGGGGCGGCCTGAGCCGGCCCCCGGAGCACCAGGAGAGTCAGGAATTCCCCCGGAACTGTTGACGAGTGGGGAGCCGTACCATTATAACGATCAATATTGTTATAAGGGATTCGCCCTGCGCGAGAAGCCGAGGAGGTCTTCATGACGGATCGCATGGCTGGCAAGGTCGCATTCATCACCGGTGCCGCCCGGGGGCAGGGGCGCAGTCACGCGGTCAGGCTCGCTGAAGAAGGTGCCGACATCATCGCCGTCGACATCTGCGAGAACATCGAGAGCGTCACGCCATACTACCCGCTGGCGACTGAGAAGGAACTCGACGAGACCGTCGAGCAGGTGGAGGCGCTCGGCCGCCGGATTGTGGCCCGCAAGGCGGACGTCCGTGACCTCGATGGCCTGCAGGCGGCGTTCGACGCCGGGCTCACCGAGTTCGGGCACGTGGACGCGGTCATCGCCAACGCCGGGATCGCCACCTACGGCAAGGCGTGGGAGCTCACGTCCGAGCAGTGGCGGGACATGATCGACGTCAACCTGACGGGCGTCTACCACACGGCGAAGGTCGCGATCCCATCCATGATCGAGGCCGGCAACGGCGGCTCCATCGTCTTCACCAGCTCGATCGGCGGCCTGAAGGGCATCCAGCAGGTCGCCCACTACGTCTCAGCCAAGCACGGCATCGTCGGCCTCATGCGCACGCTCGCTAATGAACTCGGTCCCTATCGCATCCGCGTCAACACGGTGCACCCGACGAATGTCGACACGATCATGATCCAGAACCCCGGTACCTACGGGATGTTCGCGCCCGGCGACCCGGAGCCGACCCAGGAGAAGGCCATGCCGGGCTTCATGTCCCTGAACACGCTGCCCGTCCCGTGGGTGGAGTGCGTGGACATCAGCAACGCGGTGCTCTACCTGGTCAGCGGCGAGGGGCGCTACGTCACCGGTACCGCGCTGCCGGTCGACGCTGGCGCCTTCGTCAAGTAACCCTGCCTTCCATCCGGCTCGATCCTGAGGAGAGTCATGTCAGCTCGTGGCGACATTGAGAACACCTTCCACCGCTGGGCCCTCGCCTACGACGAGAACGACCCTGACACCATGGCGGACTGCTTCACCGAGGACGCGGTGATGACAATGCGGATCGGCGATGGCGATCTCATCGGCCCGTTCGAGGGCCGCGAGGCGATCATGGGCCTGATGAAGAACTCGCTGAGCTCGCAGAACGACCAGCGGCGGCACATCACGACCAACATCATCGTCCGGGAGGAAGACGACCGGACCGCAGTCACCGAGTCCTATCTCACGCTGCTCGCGATCGAGAACGGGGCTCTGCGCACTCTGTCCAGCGGCAAGTACCAGGACGAGCTTCATAACGACGGCGGCATCTGGCGGTTGTCGAAGCGGCACATCGCCCTCGACCTGCCCTACTGACGAAGGGCTCGATCCAGTGAATCAGGGTCTCATCCCCGCCAAGTGGGCGGCGCTCACGCCGACGGGTCAGGCGATCTACGACGTACCGAACGACCGGCGCATCACCTGGGCCGACCTCGACCGGCGGGTGCGCAAGCTGGCGAACGGCCTGCGCGCCCTCGGCCTGCAGACCGGCGACAGGATCGCCGTGCTGAGCCGCAACAGCATCCAGTACCAGGAGCTGTACTTCGCCGCCGGCCGCGCCGGGCTCGTCCTGCAGCCGCTCAACTGGCGGCTCGCGGTCCCCGAACTTGCCCGGCTGCTGCAGGACGCGAAGCCGCGTGTGGTCGTCGTCGCGCCCGAGTGGCGGGAGGTCGCCACCGAACTTCAGCTCCTCGTCGACGTGCCGACCTGGCTGCAGTACGGCGAGGGTGACGGCTCATATGAGGATCTTGTCGCCGCGGCACCGGAGGACGAGCCCATCTGGTCGTCGAAGACGAGCGACGACGATCCCTTCTTCATCCTCTACACGGGCGGCACGACCGGCGAGTCGAAGGGTGCCCTCCACTCGCACCGCAGCGCCGCCATGGGCATGCTCAACCAGACCGTGGCCGAGCGCATCGTGCCCGGCGACGTCTACATGCTGACCGGGCAGATGTACCACATCCCGATAGTGCTCTCGATGAACTACATGAAGCACGGGTGCCCGCTGGTTCTCGTGAACTTCGAGGCCAAGCAGGCACTCGAGATCATCGAGGCGGAACGGGTATCCGCGTTCCTGGGCATCACCACGATGCTCAACTGGATGATGGCCGTGCCCAACTTCGCCGGCTACGACCTTTCCAGCCTGCGCAACATCCAGTACGGCGGCGGGCCGATGCCGTCGACGATCGTGCGTGCGGCGCTCGAGTCGTTCCCGTGCACCCTGATTCAGGGCTACGGGCAGACCGAGGGCACCACGATGACCTTCCTCGCGCAGGAGGACCACGCAGATGCGGTGCGCGGCATCAAGGAGCACCGTTTGCGCTCCTGCGGCCGGGAGGGCTTCATCACCACCGTGCGGGTGGTCGACGCCGACGGCCGCGAGGTGCCGAAGGACAGCAAGACCCCGGGCCAGATCGTCGTACGTTCCGAGGCCAACATGCTCGGCTACTACAACCGCCCGGACCTCACCGCCGCCACGCTTCGGGACGGCTGGATGTGGACCGGCGACGTCGCGGTGTGGGACGAGCAGAACTACGTCTACATCGTCGATCGCGCCAAGGACATGATCATCTCCGGCGGCGAGAACATCTACAGCGTGCAGGTCGAGGAGGCCATCGCGAAGCACCCCTCCGTCCTCGAGTGCGCCGTCATCGGCGTACCGGACGACGAGTGGGGTGAGTCGGTCAAGGCCGTGGTTGTCCTGAAGCCCGGCACATCCGCGACCGAAGAGGAGATCATCACCACGGCGAAGGAAACCCTGGCGTCCTACCAGAAGCCGCGATCGGTCGACTTTGTCGACAGCCTGCCCAAGGCACCCACCGGCAAGATCCTCAAGCGGGAGCTGCGGACACCGTACTGGGCCGAACGGGACCGGCAGGTGTGAACGGCGCGGCGTTCAGCGAGGACGATCTCGCTTCGTCCGTGGGGCGCGCCTTCCCCGGAGGCTGGTACACGATCGAGCCGTGGCGGGCGTGGCTCACCAACGATGTCGTGCTCGCGCCGCAGGGCGGGCAGGTAGCCCACCCGGTGTTTCTCTTCATCGCTGCGACGAGTGCGATGGGCATCACCTGGGCGGAGCTGTTCACCTGGTTCGGGGCGACCGCCGACGATGGGCCGATGATGGGCGACTGCGACATGCACTTTCTCCGGCCGCTCACCGTCGGCGAGTCCTACCGCGTGGACGGTGCGATCTGCGGTGCGGAGCGCAAGCGCGGACGCCGCGCTGGAGTCTTCGACCTGGTGGCCTACCGCCTGGAACTGCGCACGCCCGGCGGAGAGCTGGTAGCGACCTGCCGCAATTCGATCGTCTTTCCGAGAAGGGGCGTATGAGTGAGCCCGCAAGCCGGTGACCAGATCCCACCGCTCGATGTACCTGCGGTTGACGCCGAGAAGATGAAGACAATGGCGGCGCTTCTCGCCGACAGCAACCCGATCCACTGGGATGCCGCCGCGGTCCGGTCGGTCGGTCTCGGCGATCGCCCGGTGAATCAGGGCCCGACCAATATGGCCTACGTACTGAACATGCTGTGTTCGTGGGCGGGCGGTTACGACCGGCTGGAGCGGGTGACTTTCCGGCTCACCGACAACGTTTGCGCTGGCGACGCCGTCCGTGCAACCGGCACGGTGACCGAAGTGCGCCCGGACGCGTCCGGGATGGTAGCCGACTGCGACGTGCGCCTTGAGATCGCTGGCGGCGGCGCCGCGCTGTCCGGCACGGCGACCGTCCACCTGCCGGAGGCCGGGCGGTCATGAGCGAAGCCCCGCACGAGCTGACCTTCCGGCTCGCCTATGGTGACTGCGACGTACTCGGCATCGCCTACTTCGCGACCTTCTATCCGTGGATGGAACGTACCTACACCGGGTGGCTGTACGGCCACGGCATCCGCGCCGCCGACCTCGTGCCGGACTTCGGCGTCTACACCGTGGGCCTGCGGTCGAGCTGCCAGTACCACACGCCGTGCCAGGTGTTCGACGAGCTCACCTGCCGCGTCATCGCCGACCACGTCGGCACCACCTCATACACCCTCGGCTTCGACTTCGTGCGCGGCGCCGGGCTGGTCGCGCACGGCCAGATCATCTACGCGGTCAGGTCACCCGACGGCACCAAGGCCCCGATCCCCCGGCGCATCCGCGATGTGATCGAAAGCCTGCCACCGTCGGAGTTCGCGCAGACCGACTGATCGGAAGGGAGCAACACATGCCCGTCATCGACATCATGTCGCCAGAGTGCCTCGCCGACCCAGCGCCCGTGTGGGACGCGCTGCGCGAGACCGCGCCGCTCTCCTACCACGAGGGGCTGAACGCCTACGTCATCAGCCGCTACGGCGATGTCGAGCGCGCGTTCAAGGACCCGGTGTTCACCAGCGACAACTACAGCTGGCAGCTGGAGCCGGTGCACGGGCGGACCATCTTGCAGATGGACGGCCGCGAGCACTCGGTCCACCGCGGGCTTGTGACACCGGCGTTCCGCGGCAGCGAACTCACTACGAAGTTCGTTCCGGTGATGCGCGACAACGTGGCTGCGCTGCTCGATGCGTTCCGGCACGCAGGCGAGGTCGATCTGGTCGGCGCATTCACGACCCACTATCCGGTCAATGTCATCATCGACATGCTCGGCCTGCCGAAGTCCGACCATGAGCTGTTCCACCGGTGGTACACGTCGATCATGGCGTTCCTCGCCAATCTCGCGCAGGACCCCGAGGTTACCGAGCGGGGGCTGACGACGAAGGAGGAACTGCAGGCGTACCTGCTGCCCCGGATCGCCGACCGCCGCGCGAACCCCGGCGATGACCTGCTCTCCGCGCTGTGCACTGCCGAGATCGACGGCGAGCGGATGAGCGACCTGGAGATCAAGGCGTTCGTCAGCCTGCTCCTCGTCGCCGGCGGTGAAACCACCGACAAGGCGCTGGCGAACATGGTGATGAACCTTGTGCGCAACCCGGACCAGCTCGACATGGTGCGCCGGGACCGATCGCTGATCGCGCACGCCTTCGCCGAGACCCTGCGCCACTCGCCGCCCGTACAGATGATCATGCGCCAGCCCGCGGCCGATGTGGAGCTTTCCGGAGGGACCGTGCCTGCGGGGGCTACGGTTGTCTGCCTCATCGCCGCTGCCAACCGCGACCCACGTCGGTTTGCCGACCCGGACCGCTTCGACATCACCCGTCCCGATCTCGACTTCGGCAAGGCGTTCGCAGCGGCGGCGAACCACACCGGCTTCGCATTCGGCAGGCACTTCTGTGTCGGTGCGATGCTTGCCAAGACTGAGGTCGAAGTGGCTACCAACGAACTGCTCGATGCCATGGCGGACATCGAGTTCGCCGCGGAGCCGGTACCGCAAGGCCTGTTCACCCGCGCGCCGCTTTCGCTTTCGCTGCGGTTCCGGCCGGTCTCGTGATCAGCGACCTCATCGACCGGTACTTCGCTGCGGTCAACGCGGAGGACTGGCCCGCGCTGCAGGGCCTGTTCGCGGCGGATGCGGTCATGGCCGCGACCGGCGCGCCGATCCGGCGTGGCCGGGAAGCGGTGCTCGCGCACTACCCGCAGGTGCTCGCCCGCTTCCCGGAGCACATGGACACACCTACCCGGCGGCTCGACTGCGGCGACACGGTCGTAGTCGAGATCGCCTTCGCCGGGCGGCTGCACGACGGGCGGGCGATCACTTTCGATGCGGTGGATGTCTTCGACCTCGCCGGCGGCCGGATCGCCCGGCTGTCCTCCTGGTACGACACCGCTGCCGTTTCGGCCGCTATACGGGGGTGAGGCTCTACGGCCGGTCACGCCGGCGGGCGGGTTCGCGCGATTGCGCGGGGGCCCTATTCCGGGTCGGGAAAGTTCGGCCGGCGCTTCTCGAGGAAAGCGGTCGCGCCCTCGACCATGTCGGCGCTGCCGACCGCCTGCACGAGCATGCCGATGCCGTTGGTGAACGACGCCCTCGCCGTGTCCCACCAGAAGTTGGAACTCACCTTGGTAATCTCGAGGTAGCGTGGGCTAAGCTGCGCGATTTCCTCTGTCCACTGCTGTACAACGGATTCCACGGCGTCGTCATCCACGACGGCGTTGACCAGTCCCAGACGCAATGCGTCCTCGGCGCTGTGTCGGCGGCAGAGCATGGCGAGCTCCTTGGCTCCCTTCTCGCCGATCTGCACGGCCATGACGTTGGTCGCCCCGGTCACTGGTGCGCTGCCGACCCGCGGGCCAGTCTGCCCGAACGTGGCGGACCTGCCTGCCACGGCGAGGTCGCAGGCGACGACCAGTTCGTTGCCGCCACCGGCCGCTGGTCCGGAAACAGCGGCGATGACCGGCCGCGGGCACTGCCGGATCGTGTCAAAAAGGCGCAGCGACGTGCGGTACAGCTCGCGCATCCCTGATGTTGTGGGAACGCTGAGGGACTGCAGCGAGCCGCCCGCGCAGAAGCTCCCGCCGGAACCGGTGATCACCACTGCGCGGGCGGAACCGGCGCCCTCGATCGCCGAAATGATCGCCTCCGCCATCTCCGGGTCATAGGCGTTGCGCCGCTCGGGGCGATTGAGCCGGATCCAGAGCGCCGGCCCGCGGGTCTCGACGAGCACAGCTTCGGTCACTGGGGTCCTCCAGCATCTGCGGTGGGGCGGGTTACCGCGTCGTATCCGGGCAGACCGACGCGTACCGTGGCACGATGGAACCACAGTGCGACGCTTATGGATCCTGCCCTGAATACCTGCTAACCTTACTAATCTTGCACATGAATTGCGGACGGGTCAACACCCGCAGCCCCCCGCGAAGAAGCCCTCGCCCCGGGGGAGACGGAGGTGGTGCGTGAACAGTACTCGCCCCCCTAAGGCCGCAGTGCTGGTCGCGCAGCGGATCGTCCGGGACATCATCCGTGACGGCCTGCACCCAGGCGACGGGCTCGCGCCTGAGCGCGCGATGCTGGAAAAGTACGGGATCGGGCGTGGCACGTTGCGGGAAGCACTGCGGCTGCTCGAGTTCCAGGGTGTGCTGGCGCTGAAGCCGGGACCCGGCGGTGGTCCGGTGCTGCTCGACCCGGACGCTTCGCACCTCGCGGACAGCGTAGTGCTGCTCATGCAGCTGAAGGAGGCGCCGTTCCGCACCATCGTCGAGGTGCGGAACGCCCTCGAGCCGGTGATCAGCGGCCTCGCCGCCAGGAGGATCGGCCCCGAGTCGCTCGCCGCCCTCGACGAGACGATCGACCAGATGCGCGACAACCTCGAGGACCAGGACGTCTTCCTCGAAGCGAACAAGCGCTTCCACGACACGATCGCCTGGTCGTCAGGGAACCCGCTGTTCGGCTACATAGTTGATTCGCTGCTGGGCATCATGGACGGCACGCAACTCGGCATCGATTATCCTATGCCACGTCGCAGGGCGATCTTCGTGGCCCACGAGCGCGTCGTTTCGGCGATCAAGTCCGGCGATCCGCGGGAGTCCGAGTCGAGCATGCGTGAGCACATCCAGGAATACACCCGCTACGCGGAGAGAAAGTACCCGGACTTGCTCAACCAGGTCATCCGGTGGGATCGCGCGTTCGGCTGAACCAGCGGTGGTGCGGACGCCGGGGCAGCACCGGGGTGGACGGCAAGGCGACGTCGCGGGCCTGCACTCCGGCGCCTGATCAGGATCGGTGAACGCGCCCGCGTCGCTGACCCGCGCGCCGCCCGCCGCCGGCACCCCCGCAAGGGGTGCGAGCGTGCGGGCCGCTGCCCGGTCAGGCGTCGGCGCGCAGTCGTCGCTGGCCAGGGGTGAACCGGGCCGGTATGGACCGGAAGCCGACGTTGGTGCCCTGCTGCGGATAGCGCTGCAGGGCACCAACGTCGATGACGTAGTCCGGCAGGCGTTCGAGGATCTGGCTGAGCAGTGCGTGCGACATGGCCCGTCCCAGGTGCGAGCCGGCACAGCGGTGGATGCCCACGCCGAAAGAGGTGTGCCGATTGGGCCAGCGGTCGATGTCCATGTCGTCGGGGTTCTCGAACACTGACTCGTCCCGGTTGGCCGACGCCCATGCCAGGAGAACCCGGTCGCCCTTGTGTATCGGACAGCCGCGGAAGTCGGTATCGGTCATGACTGTGCGGGCCAGTGCCTGGGTGGGGGAGAAGTAGCGCAGAAATTCCTCGATGGCCCGTTCGAGCTTCTCGGGGTGGTCGATGAGCGTCTGCCGGACGTCCTGGTGCTCGTAGAGCCAGACGAGCGCCTGGCTGACGAGCGAGGCGGTGGTGCCGGTGCCGCCCGCCACCAGCAGGTCGGTTATGGCGAATACTTCGACATCGGTAATCGGCCGCTCGTCGATCTCCTGCTGAACCAGGAACGAGATGACGTCATCCTGCGGCTCTGCACGCCGGGCCGCGATCGTCTTCCGCATCCGCTCGGACAGTTCGGGGAGGTCGACTTCGACCGCCCGCTGGAACTCCGGCGAGCCGGGGATCCCGGACAGCGTGGCGCGGTGTGCCTGCGCGTATCGCCGCCAGTCCTGGGGATCGAGTCCGAGCCAGTCCACGGTGACGATCGCAGGGACGCCGATCACGTCGCCGAAGTCGCACTCGCCTGCCTCGATCACCTGGTCGATGAACCAGGTCGTGTAGTGCTGGATCATCTCGTGCATGCGTTTGACAGCAGCCGGGGCGGTGACGAGGTTGATGAGCTTCCGGAACTTTCGGAAGTCGGGTGGGTCGAACTCGATCGGGATGTGAAGGTGCACCGGGGTCTTCGGGATGACGACCGCCAGGCCCTCGCCGCCGTACGGAGTGCGCATCGACGAGAAGACGTCATCGTCGCGCGCGGCTTCGAAGACCCCGGTGTAGTCCGAGAGCACCCAGTAGCCCCCATGCGCATTCGTCCATGCCACCGGGGTCGTCGTCCGGATCCCGCGGTAGGAGCCGACGGTGTCGTCTGCGTGCTCCTGAGAGTTGTGATCGAAGTCGATGACGGGGCATCGCTGCAACTCGGTCATGGATCCTCCGGACGTGTAGCGGCATGATAATGGTTATCCTAGATTGTCCCACTGTCAACGAGCGCGGCGGAGGAACGATGAGGGTTCAGATCGACCCGCAGGTGTGCCAGGGCCATGGAGTGTGCCACATGACGGCACCGGACATCTTCCTGCTACGCGACGAGGACGGCCAGGCATACGTGGAGAGCGAGCTCGTGCCCAACGGCCAGGAGGAACTCGCGCAACTCGCCGCGGATAGCTGCCCGGAGCGGGCGATCGCAGTCTCCTGAGGCCGCCCGTAGGAGGAGATTATCCCGCCCGGCGACGATGGGGTCGCCCGGCTGCCTGTGCGCGATGCCCGGGAGCCGGGCACGGCCGCCCTCGTGCAGCCCCTTTTTGCGCCAGCCGTCCCTCGCCGGTGCGCTCCAGGCGGCCCGCCCGGACACGTTCGGTCAACTCCAGCGGTAGACGCTTCCACTGCCGTCGGCACCACGAATCACCTCTGTCGTACCACGGAAGCCACCGAGACTCTTGACCTTCCCAAATTCATACATATGATGTTCATCAACTTCGGCGGCGCCTGAGTCGCCAGATGTCGGAACGGAACGACTGAGGTGGTGACGGTGACGGCAGAGGCGACGGAACCGCAGGTGGGGGAGCAAACCCCTGCCGTGTCGCGCGTACGGATGGGCACGCTCCTTGCTGCCCTGGCCTCTCGCGCCGCCGTGCTCATCGCGCTGGTCAGTGTGGTCATCGGGTTCGGCGTGGCCCGGACGTCCACGTTCCTCACGGCCGACAACTTCAAGTTCATCCTCATCGACTCGGCCGCGCCCGCCGTGCTGGCCGTGGGGCTCACCGCCATCCTCGTGATGGGAGAGTTCGACCTTTCCATTGGATCGATGCTTGGCGTGGGCGGCGCGAGTGCCGTCGCCTTGATGTCGATCCACCACGTGCCGTGGCCGCTCGCGACCTTGGTGGCCGTAGCGGTTGCGGTGGTGGTGGGGCTGGTCAATGGCGCCCTGGTTGCCTACGGAAAGCTGTCCTCCTTCATCACCACTCTGGCGGTGGGCACGATGCTGGTTGGCGTGGAGTTCCTCTTCACCGGCAACACAACGATCTACAGCGGCGTATCACCCGCGTACCTGAAGATCGGTCAGGCGGTAGTTGGCGGTATCAACGTCCAGGTGTGGATCGCCCTGGCCGTCGGCCTGGCGCTCTGGTTGCTGCTGGAACGCACCGAACTGGGCCGGTACATGTACGCGATCGGCGGGAACCGTGAGGCTTCCCGCCTCTCCGGGCTGATGGTCCGGGGCTACCTGGTAGCCGGGTTTGTCATCGTCGCCCTGGCGGCGGCGCTCGCGGGGATCATGATCACCGCCCAGAACGGTGCGTCATCTCCGCAAGCCGGGATCCCGTACCTGCTGCCGGCGTTCGCCGCGGCGTTCCTCGGGTCCACCACGTTCCGCCCGGGCCAGTTCAACATCCCGGGCACCCTCCTCAGCGTCTTCTTCCTCGGTGTGGTTGGTTCAGGGCTCACCATGCTGGCGCTTTCCACCGCGGTCATCGATCTCGTTCAGGGCGGCATCCTGATCTTCGCCATGCTGCTCAGCCGGCTGGGAAGGGCGTGACGAGCGTGGCGGAGGACACCGTTGCCGGCGGCAGCGGGCCGGCGGGGGCACCGGACCCGCTGGTCGAACTGCGCGGGATCAGCAAGACCTACGGCGGCGCGCATGCCCTCGCCAACGTCCACCTGAAGCTGTTCCCGGGCGAGACGGTCGGTCTGGTCGGGAAGAACGGCGCAGGGAAGAGCACACTGATCAAGGTTCTCGCTGGTGCCGTGACTCCTGACGCTGGCAGCAACCTCATGGTGAAGGGGGCGCCCGTCTTCCTGCGGGGGCCACGGGACGCTGGCCGGCACGGGTTCGCGTTTGTCCATCAAGATCTCTCACTGGGCCTGGCGCCGAACCTCACCGTCGCCGAGAACGTCGCCCTCGGGCTCGGCTATCCGCGGTCAATGGGCGTCCTGTACGACCGGCGGCGTCTGTGTGAGCGCGCCGAGGAGGTACTCGCCCAGCTGGGCGTGGCCTTGGACGTGCGCGCCCCCGTGGGCGGGCTGAGCGTGGTCCAGCAGCGCATGGTGACCATCGGCAGGGCACTGAGCCAGCAGGCGAATCTCATCGTCATGGACGAGCCGACGGTCTCCCTCACGCCCGCCGAGATGGATCACCTCTACGCGGTCGTGGACCGGCTCCACGGGAACGGCGTCGCGGTCATCTACGTCTCGCACCGGCTGGCGGAGGTATTCCGGCTGAGCCAGCGGCTCGTCGTGATGCGCAACGGTACGGTCGTCCACGATGCCCCGGCGGACTCCGTCGACGAGCCCAGCCTCATCCGGCACATCACGGGTGTCGTCCACCACAGTCCCGCCGGTCACCGGCGGGCGAGGACGGCGGGCGCCGAGGTGCTGCGCGTGGAACGGCTGTCTGTCCTGCCGCGCGTCGCCGACGTCAGCTTCGCGCTGCACGCCGGCGAGGTTCTTGGATTGGCGGGCCTGGTGGGTTCGGGCCGTAGCGAGACCGTAAGAGCGATCTTCGGCGCGGAAACCAGGGCGGGTGGCCGGGTGTTCGTCCATGGCGAGGAAGCTGCGGTCAGCTCGCCTCGGCACGCACTGCGGAAAAGGGTCGTGCTGTTGCCGGAGAATCGCGCACATCAGGGGATGGTGTCTGACTTTTCCATTCGGGCCAACATCACACTGCCCACACTGAGCCGCCACCGTTCAGCACGGCTCGGCCGCTTTCCGGTGCCGTCGCGTTCGCGCGAGCGCGACACCGCGACGTCGTTCATGAAGCGGCTGAACATCAAGGCCGCCGGTCATGAGCAGCGTGCATCCGCGCTGTCCGGTGGCAACCAGCAGAAGGTCATCGTCGGAAAATGGCTGCACCACGGTGCTGACGTCTTCATGTTCGACGAACCCACCCAGGGGATCGACGTTCAGGGCAAAGAAGAGATCTACCAGATTATGAAGGAACTGGCTACGGTCGGCGCCGGAGTCATCTTCATCTCATCTGAGTTCGTTGAGCTCGAGCGGGTTTGTGACCGGGTCCTCGTCATGCGCGAGGGCTGCATTGTGAGCGAGTTGACTGAGAGTGAGATCTCCGAGGAAAAAATCCTCGAGAGTTGCTTCACCACCGCAATAGAAACTGGGCGGGGTGACACTGCGGCCCACGCTGTCTAACCCGGGTGGCGTAGCAGGCTCACTACGGTGCTTTGCCGTTACTCCTTCGTCCGTAGTGAATTGTAAAGAATGGAGAGACGCATGAGGAAACCCCGGTACCGATCGGGCAGTGAGTCGGGGGCGCCGCATCGCCCCCGACTCGCCACCGCCCGTCCACTGGCCGGAGCGGGGCTTGCGCTACTCGCTCTGACCGCGGTGGCCTGTGGCGGCACCCCTGCGGCCAGCACGTCGCCGGCGCCCACGTCGAGTGCAAGCGCTGCCACTGGAAACGGTACGCTGCCGACGGCCAACCCGGCAGTCGCCGCGTCAGAGGGCACCGCCGCCGGCCAGCAGCTCGGCACGGCGAAGGCCCCTAAGAGCCGCACTGTAGCCTACCTCCGCTTCATCGCGGCGGACTCCTCCGACCAGCTCGACTACAAGGCTTTCACCGCGGCGGCGAGCGCCTTCGGATGGAAGGTCATCCAGTGCGATGGCCAGGGCAACCCGACGGTGATGCTCAGTTGCGGGCGCACCCTACTGGCCGACCACCCCGACGCGTTCGTCGACGACGGCATCCCGCCCTCGCTGATCGGCCCCGTCCTGCAGCAGGCCAAGGCCGCGAATATCCCCACTATCAGCTTCAGCGGCACGCTCAACCCGTGCGCGCCCTACGACGCGTGTTTCACCGCGCCTGACGGTGAGATGGGCACGCTGCTGGCGCAGTACGTGGTCAAGAAGATGAGCAGCCTGCCAGCTGGTGAGCAGCAGATGATAGTGCAGAAGTTCCCAGCGGACTGGGGAGTCGCGAGGGTCAACGCGATCCAGCCGGTCTTCGCGGGGAGCAAGGTGAAGGTGGTCGCCTCGCCCACCGCGGACCCGACGAACCTCGTGCCCGGGACACAGCAGCAGGTGACGTCTCTTACCGTGCAGTACCCGAACACGCGGGCCATCTGGATCACGTTCGATGGCGCGGTGTCGGGCGCGGCCCAGGCCATGTCGGCGAAGTTCGCCGGTAAGCAGTTCCCCAACGCTCCCATGGTCGTGACGTTCTACCAGGAGCCGGAGACGCTGAGCCTCATCCAGCAGGGAAAGGTCACGGCTACGGTCTATGAGTCACTGGGTTGGGACGCATTCGTCGTCGTCGATCAGCTAGCGGAACATTTCGCCCGTAACAAGGCTTTCGCCACCAGCCCCCAGCCGGCCTATCCTGGCAAGAACCTCGAGTTCTGGCAGCCCCGGATCATCGATGCCTCGAACGTCGGCTCCGGTAGCTACCCTGCCTCCCCGGTGGACTACCCGGCGTACTTCGCGGCGAAGTGGAAGGCCGAGTTCGGCCTGTCCGACTCCAGCATGGCGACGGCACTGAACCCTATTCCTTAACGACTTCCCCACGACGGGCAACTCAGGGAACATGCTGCAGGTCCCCACCGGTCGGTGGGGACCTGCAGCATGTTCCCTGATGACGGCTACCTGTGACACCGGGAGCGGTGATGGTGGCGCGGCACGTACCGCTCATCGGATGCTGCCGGCTCGGGCCCAGGGCTCCGGCGTGTTCCCGACTTAGAGGCCGCGGCCGCAGGCCGCCAGGAAGCAGCCTGCTCGAAGTCCCTTCCGCCTGGCTGTTCCCGGGACGCTGGCCCGGACGCGCGCTGACGGAGGACGCGCTCGCCCAGCGGCTTCACGCACTCGGGATCAGCCCGCGGCAGGGCCGCAGCACCGCACTGTTCACCCTGGCCGCCGAGGTCCCGGCCGCCATCCTGGCCAAGACACTCGGCATCCATGTCCAGGCCGCGATCCAGTGGCAGAAGATCTCCGCCGGGGACTGGGCCGCCTACGCCGCCGACGTCAGCCGCAGAAGCGGGCACACGCGACGGTCTCACGCCAGCACGCCCTCCCGCAGCCCGCCGGATGCCCCATGAGACCGCAGATTCCTCAGTCCAGCTTCCTATACTTGCCCGGTGCCCCCCAAGCCGCTGTCCGCCGAGTACTTCGACGGATGGTACGCAGACCAGGCCGCCACACAGGTCGTCGCCGAGATCATGAACCGGCACATGGGCTTCCCGCCGGACACCCGAGCTGGCACCGTCCCCGCCGAGGCGATCCCGGAACTGGCTGAAGAACTCCGGCTCAGTCCCGGCAGCACGCTGCTTGACCTGGCCTGCGGCCGGGGTGCCTACGGCCTGCTGATCACCCGGCAAGCCGGGACATCCCTCATCGGAGTGGACTTCTCCGCACAGGCCCTGACCGAGGCACGGGAGCAGGCCGTGCGAATGGGCGTGAGCAACGCGAGCTTCCGCACCGGCGGGCTCACGGCGACGGGACTGCCCGGTGCCAGCGTCGACGCGGTGCTCTGCACCGACGCCATCCAGTTCCCCGGCGAGCCCGCCAGCGCTTATGACGAGATCCGGAGGGTCCTCAAGCCCGGCGGCCGGGCGGCGCTGACCTGCTGGGAACCGCTGGACCGCAACGATGAGCGGCTCAGTCCCCGGATACGCAGGGCAGACCTCGGCGCCGGCCTGCGCCAGGCGGGCTTCACCGACGTTGAAGTCCGGGACCGCCCGTCCTGGCTGGCACATGAGCACGCGCTGTGGGAAGAAACCGTGACGCTCGACCCTGGCGACGACCCCGCGCTGCGGTCCCTGCAGGCTGAAGGACTGAAGTCCCTGCAGTGGACCGCCCTGCTCCGCCGCGTCCTGGCAGTCGCAACCAACCCTCAATAACCTCCACCTCATGCCGGTCTACCGAGAAAACGGGTGACCCGTCGACTGAGACCGCGTCAGCTCAACTGGGACAGGAGAGACACGCCCCGGCCGCCCGAACCGCACGCCCGAGTCAGGTATTCAGACAGTTCCAATAACCAGCTGTGCCATTACAGGCGGTCCGCCGGGCGCTGCCGGGCGCTGCCGGGCGCCATCCAAGCCGGTGACCGCTGGCACCTGTGGCACAGCCTCGGCGAAGCCGTGCTCAAGGAGGTCGCCGCGCACAGCCGCTGCTGGGCCGGGGCCGGGCCGCCGCTGAAAGAGTGTCCCGTGCCATTTGAGTTGAGCCTGGTGCGGCGCGCTGACCTGCGTGGATCAGATGGAGTGGCAATCGGCGGCGTGATCGTTTGCCATCGCAGGTGATCCGGCGCGGTGGTTTGTGGGCTGGTGTGCCATTCGAAGTGAGCCGAGGAGCAGCGCGCTGAGTTCGGCTCGTTCGTGCTCGGCTGCGCCGCTCGCTGGGATCGCCGGTGACAGCAGCGCGGAGGCCAGGGTGATGGTTTCGCTGTAGGTCGCCGCGGCGATCAGGTCACCGGAGTCGTGGGTCTCGGCGCCGGCCAGCGACCGGCCGGTGCCGAGCCGGTTGAGGCGGGTGGTCCAGCGTCGGGTCAGGGCGGGGTAGCGGTCCTCGCTCAGCCAGCGCTGGATGGTTTCGCGGCTGGTGGTTTCGGCGAGCAGGATCCGCTCAGGGCTGTGGTGCCGGGCGAGCCGGGCAGCACGGCTGGCGCTGCGGGCGATGTCCGGGCAGCTGGTGGTGTCGATCTGCTGGTCCTGACCGAGCCAGGTCCGGTGGCGCTGGCAGAGCCGTCGCAGCGCGGGCAGGTGCACCGGGATCACCGCGGTGACGCCGCGCCGGGCGGTGCAGCGGTGGCAGGCGGTGGTCAGCCTGACCGGCCGGGAACGGTCCCGGGCCCGCCCTGCGAGGGCGGGTAGCGCCCTGAGCAGGGCGTTCGGCTCATTCCGGGTGAGTCTGGCGAGAGCTTCGGCGTCGTCGTGGTGGGCTCGGACGCCCCCGGCGAGGTCGTCGTGGGCGCGGTACTGGTGGCGGAACCAGGTCGGCAGGTGGGCCAGCAGCGTGGCTGCCGGGAGGTGGTTGGCGGCGGCGATCTGGTCCAGGTAGGAGGCGATGGTCTGGCCGAAGACCGGTGCGACGCGGATCGGCAGCCCTTGGCGGGGGTGCAGGCGGGTCAGTAGCGAAGCGCGCTTGGTGATCTCCGGGAGTCGGTCGCGCTGGCAGCCCGGGCAGTCGGTCAGCAGGTCACGTTGCCGCAGGCTGCGGGTCAGCGCCGAGTAGCTGCCGGTGTAGTCGAGGTCGGCGAGCTCGCGGTGCAGTGCGGTCGCGGACAGGTGCGGGTCCTCGCGCAGTCGGAGGGTGGCGTAGGCGCCGAACGGGCCGAACAGGTCGGGGGTGTCGGTGCGGGGCTGGCCGGGGTCGCGGGCTCCGGCCAGGTAGATCCTGACCGTCTTGCGGTCGTGGCCGGTCAGGCGGGCGATCGCGGAGACGGTCCAGCCGCTGGCGTGCAGCTCCCGGGCCTGGACCGCGGTGCGGGCCGGGATCACCGGCGGTGGCCGGACTCGGACGCGATGTCCAGCGGGATCGATTCCAGGGAGGGGCGGGTTATGGCCTCGGAGCCGTCCAGGACGGCCCCGATCGCGGCGAGACGGATCAGCCGCGGCAGGCTCCCGGTCATCCCGTTGCTGCGGTCGTGCAGATAGCCGGCCAGCTCAACCAGGACGCCCGTGCGGTGAGCGTGCAGCCGCAGGCTGTCCTCCAGCGTCGCGATCAGGGCCTTCCCCTGGTCCCCGCGCCCGAACGCGCCGGTGCGGATCATGGAGAAGCGCCCGGCGATCTGCTCGCCCCGGGGCCCGTTCAGCAGCCCGGCGCGTTCGACGTCGATGCCCGCGTAGACGAACGTGGCCGGGATGCGCTCGGCGAAGTACTTCAGGGTGTCGGAGGCCTCGGCGCCGTGCCGGGTGCCCAGGTTCAGGTTGTGGATCTCATCCACGCAGATCAGGGTCGTGGCCGCGTCCAGGCTCACCCCGCAGACCGCTTCGAGAACGTCGGTGATGTTGGAGCGGCGGGTGAGCGGGATGCCGAAGAACCGGGCGAACTCGAAGGCGATCATCTTCGGGGCCGCGGCCGGCGGCACGGTCAGGTAGACCACCGGGATGTGCCCGCCGGCGTGAGGATGCCGCTGACGGTGGATCACCTCGATGGTCTTGCCGAGCTGCATCAGGCAGGTGGTCTTCCCGGTCCGTGCCGGGCCGGACAGGATCAGCCCGCAGCGCCCGGCGTCGGCATGCCGGTTCAGGTACTGCAACCGCCGGCCCTCGAGGGCGACCTGGCGGATGGTCGGAGTGGCGACCACCAGCAGCCTGGCGTGGTGAGCCAGCCGCAGATCGTCGTAGGCCAGCCGCCCGGCGGGCGTCAGCGCGGCCCGGGCATCGTCGTGCAGCAGCGCCGGAATGGCCGGAGTCTCGGCGACGAAGGCCCGCCATCCTTTCAGCGTGGTCGGCTGATGACCCCCGGGACCACCCGGCAGACCACTACCCGGCAGGCCGCCGGCCTGAGGGCCGGCCGGCGCCGGGAGGGTTTCTGAGGAGGTCACCAGCGTCGTTCCGCTTCCTTGAACGGGTCGAATATCCCCAGCGGGATCACCTTCGCCATGCCGGTGCCCGCCTGCTCTTCGTCGTGGCCGGCCTCTTCGCTGTGGCCGGGGTGCTCCCGGGCTGCCGCGGACCGCGCCTCGTCTTCGCCAGGGCTCATGGCCGGCGCATGCTCGCGGTCAGGATGCGGCGGCCGCGCCGCTTGATCCCCCTGCGTCACCTGATCGCTGAGTGCCGCGGGATCGGCGGGCGCCGGCCGGGGCGTGGTGGTCCTGGTGCGGGCCGCGACCCGCCGCTCTCGCTTCGACATCGCCGGCGCCTTCTGCTCGGGGCCGGCGTGAGCGCGCCGCGGCAGCGCCGCGACCGCGTCGGTGATCTGTTCCTCGGTTGCGGGCCGGCCGGGTTCGCCGGCGTTGCGCCGGGCGTGGTCCCATGCCAGGTCCCCGAACGGCACCGGCACCCGGTCCAGGTGCCGCCAGAACACGGTGATCCATCCCCCCGGGCCGCGCACGTGGATCCGTGACACGTCGTAGGGGTCGTGGTGGATCTCCCACAGTCCCTTGCGTCCGGTCACTCCCGAACGTTGCCCGCGCAGCGGGTTCAGTTCCGGGCTGTCGTAGGTCCGGCGGTCGATCTTGATGCCGTAGGCGTTGATCGCCCGCCATCGCGCCGGCAGCAACTCGATGTAGTCGCCAGCATCAAGAGCGACAGGCACGTAGCCGGCGGTCTCCACCAGGGCGGCATACATCTGGTTCGGGGAGAACGCCCGCGCCGGGTCGCGCAGCCCGTCGTGGGGCCGGTTCTGCCAGTCGCGATCAGCCACTCGTCCAGCAGGTCCTGCAGTTCCGGCATCGACCACAGCGGCTTGTCCTCGACCATCCGCCCCCGCCGGTCGGGATTGGAGCCGGTATACCCGGACACGAACTGCGCGAACAGTGAGGCCACCGAGCCGAACAGCCGCTCGATGTGCGGCTTGTCGCTGCCCGTCGCTTTCCGGGCTGGCTGGAAGTTGATCCCCAGATGACGGCACGAGGCGCGGAAGTTGCGGGAGACGTAGACACTTCCGTGGTCACACACGATCGTCGCCGGCACGATCACCGGTTTCGCGGCCGCGTGCGCCAGGCGCTCGTCGATCGAGCACAACCGCGCCCAGGGAAGCACCGATGACGCCATCGTCAGGGCCTGCGCCCAGCCCGGCCGCATCGGCTCGGGGGTCAGCGCGCGGGCCAGCAGCACGCTCGCGTCCACGCTGCGCGTGGTCGGGCGCAGCACCGCCGCCGACACCGTCCTGGTGGCCACGTCGATGATCCCGGTCAGGTCCACCCGGCCCACGACACCGTCGTCTAGCAGCACCATCACGTCCAGCGGTGTGGAGTCGATCTCCATCACCTCACCGGGTGCCGCTACGACCGGACGGGCGAACATGCCTTCTGGCCGGCCGGCCAGGGACCGGCGGGTGCCGGCCGACCCGGTCGTGTGCCTGCCCGCCGCCACCTTGCCGAACAACCGGTAGAGACTGCGCTGCGACGGCCAGGCCACCGGCTCGGCGCCAGCATCAGCGCCGGTGCCGATGCCGGTCTTCACGATCTGCTCGGTGCGCCAGATGATGAACGATGCGGTCCGGCTGGAATCGTCGGTGGCCTCCTCGACGGCCTGGCGCATCGCGGTGACCACCCGCGGGTCGACCCGCCCGAATGTCGCGGCCCGCCGCACCACCCGGTGATCGACCAGGCCAGCCAGGCCATCGGCCTCATACCGTTGCCGGCGACGCTTGACCGTGATCGCGGACACCGGGTGGCCGGCCGCGGCCAGTTCGGCGGCCTTGGCCTTCTCCCGCGAGGTCAGCGAGGACCTGTCCACGTCGTACTCCGGCCGCGGACGGGTGCCGGGCGGCAGGCCGTAGATCACCTCGACGATGTGCCGTTCCCACCACGAGGCCGCCTCCAGCGCCTCGCCCGGCAGCCCCTCCACGCCCACCACCGGCATCCTCCGAGCCGGACCAGGCCGCGCGAGCTGGACGTTCTCGGCGGTCAGCAGCTCCACCACCGTGGTCGTGATCACCGTTCCGTCCGCGGACGCCAGCCTGACCGTCGTGCCGGACACCCCGACCACGACATGGCTCACCCCGTCGATGAGGACCTGGTCACCGACCGCCAGCACCCCTCCAGGTCTCCTCACGCGGGCTGCGCTGCCCGGATCAGCGTCGATGCCCCCAGCGGGGCCGAGGCCAGCCCCGCCGCGGTCAGCCGGCCCAGCCACATCAAGTGGAACAGCACCGGAAGCACCCGCAGCCGCTCCCCGTTCGCCTCCGCGCCGGCCAGCAGCGGAGTCGCCACCGCGAACGTCCGCATCAACCGCACGTCCAGTCCCGACCCCGGCCGCCCCGCGCACCGGGGATGCCGGTAGCGGGACAGCCACCGCACGTTCGCCGCCAGCACCGCCCCGGGCACCCCGACCCGGCGGAACTCCCAGCCGACCTGCGCGCACGCCCCCGCAGTGACCGCGAATACCTCCGCGTCCCGCTCCGGGATGCGATCATCCGCCCGGACATCGACGACCACACCGGTGCCGTCCGAGCGGCGGACGAAGAAGTCCGGAGCATGCCGTCGCCGCTGTCGCCCGTCATGCCAGGACAACCAGAACGGCTGCGAGGCCACCGCCACCACCGTCGGATCGAAGTCCATCAGCATCACGTGGTCACGTTCGAGCCAGGACTCGTACCCCACGTGCCCGCCCGTCGCGGTGAACCACCACCAGCCCCCGAAGCTCGTCATCCCCTTGGCGAACCGGAACGACCGCACCGCGGGCACGTCCTCGAACCGCACCGCCGCGCAACCACTTAACGGCTCCCGCAGCGCAGCGCCGTCAGCACCGAGGTAGTCCACAGTGAACCGGACACCCGCAAGATCCACGACCGCTTCAGCGGCGCCGGCCACCAGCACCCCAAGTTCACTAGAAGATCAACGGGGGCAACTGTAGTGGCAAAGCAACCCAGATGGGATCAGATCTGGTGGCAACAGATCACGTCAAATGGCACGGGACAGTCGCCGCGCACAGCCGCTGCTGGGCCGGGGCCGGGCCGCCGCTGAAAGAGGGCATATGTCCTGTCTCCGGCATCTCGGCCCTGTCGCATTCAATCCGGCCATTCGGCCCGGTGTCTCAGCGGAGTCGGCCCGCGATCGTTTTCTTGAGGGCTCCTACCTGGGGATATGCATCGGCCGGTGTACCGCGCTCACCTCGGTCCCGAGCACTGGACGTGAGATGTTCCGGCTAGCCCGGCCGGCTGGCAGGGAGCCGTTCAGCCTGGCGGCCACGATCTTGGGCCGGACTGGATGAGACTGCCCTGGTCAGGTGCCAGCCGCCAACTGCAGATGGGCCGAGTTAAGTGAGACAGGGCCGACTTACGGGAGACGGGACAGCATACAGGTGTCGGCGATCATGCAATTCCCCAGCTCTGAGGGGGTAGCGATCACGTAATTCCCCGCCTCGATCACGTAATTCCCCGTGGGGATGGCGTGCGTGTCGTGGTGGACCTGGCCATCGGGAAGGTGCAGCCTTTCCTCCCGTCTGGGACGGGGGGCCGATGGCAAGGAGAACGTTCGACGTGATTGACCTGGCCGCGGCGGAGGCCGCCGGGGGATGACACCGGGCGGGCCGGCGGTGAGCCAGGAGCGGTGGGCTCAGCTGGCGCGGGAGTGGTTCCCGGAGCTGGCGGATACGAGGCTGGGTGTCCGGTGACAGATATCTCGGCCCGGTAGTGTGCCTCTGACCTGTGCGGGCCTTCTTAAGTGGCAAGAAACTGGCCGATGCCGTGCCATTAGGGTCGGCCCGGGGTGGGCAGAGACGGGATTTTGCCAGTTATTCCGGCCCGGCGTGCGGTGTGCAGGGTGCGCTGAGGATCGCGGCGGCGATGTCGATCGTCTCGGGGTAGGCCGCGGCCGCGGCTGTGTCCGGGTGCCCGGGGTCCAGGCCCGGGCTGGCCAGGGCGAGCGCGGCGGCGCGTCGCCGGGCGGCCGGCCCGCCGGCCGCCTTTTCGCGGGCGGTGGCCTCGGCGAGCACGAGCCGGGTGATGCCGTGCTTGCGGGCGAGCCTGGACGCGTGCCGGCTGGCGGCGATGATGTCCGGGGCGGCGGTGAGGTCGATCTGGATGGCGCGGCCGAGCCAGGTGCGGTGCCGCTGGCAGGCCCGGTGGTGAGCGGGGATGTGGACGTGGACCGGGCTGCGCTGCCCGTGCCGGGCGGCGCAGCGCCGGCAGGCGAGGGTCGCGCGGACGGGCGGGCGCCCGCCGCCGGCGAGCGCGGGGAGCGCGTGCCGCAGGGCGGTTTCGCTGGTTCCGGTGAGCGCGGCCAGGTGCCGGATGTCCGCGGGCTGCGGCTGGCCGGTGGCGGCGAGGTCGTCGCAGGAGGCGGCCCGGGCGGTGAACCAGGGCGGGAGGCATGCGGTGATGGCGCCGGCCGGCAGGTGGCTGGCGGCCGCGGTGCGCGACAGGTAGGAGGCGATCGTCTCGCCGTCGAGCGGGGCGGCGCGGAACGGGAGCGGCCCGGGATGGTGCTCCCGCGTCCGCGCGGGCGTTACGGGCTTCCATTTCCTGCAGGTTCCGCAGGCGGCGGTGATGCCGTGCCCGCGCAGCTCACGGGTGAACGCGGAGTAGCTGCCGGCGTAGCCGAGGGCGGTGGCCTCGCGGTGCAGGCCGGTGCTGCGCAGGTGGGGGTCGTCGGCAGCGCGCTGGCGGACGTAGGCGGCGAACGGGGCGAAGGAGTCAGCGTGCGGGCGGGGCTGGCCGGGGGCCCGGTGCCCGTTGAGGTAGATCCGGATCGTCTTGCGGTCGTGGCCGAGGCGCCGGGCGATCTTCGACACGCTCCAGTCCTGCCCGGCCAGGGCGATGGCCTGCCGGGCGTCGGCCTCGGGGATCATCCGGGCAGGTGCCCGCCGGCGGAGGCGATGTCGACGGGGATGGTTTCCAGGGTGGCCTTCGTGATGGCCTCGGTGCCGTCGAGGACGGCCTGGATCGCGGCGGCGCGGATCAGCCGGAGGAGGCTGCCGATCATCCCGCCGCTGCGGGAGTGCAGGTAAGAGGACAGGCCGGCGAGGGTGCCGTCGCGGTGGCGGTGCAGCCGCAGGCTGTCCTCGAGCGCGGCGATGAGCGCCTGCCACTGCTGGCCGCGGCCGAACGGGCCGGTGCGGATCATGGAGAACCGGCCGGCGATCTGCTCGCCGCGGGTGCCCGACAGCAGCCCGGCCCGCTCGACGTTGATGCCCGCGTAGACGAACGTCACCGGCAGCCTCTCGGCGAAGTACTTGAGGGTGTCGGACGCCTCGCCGCCGTGCCGGGTGCCGAGGCTGATGTTGTGGATCTCATCGACGCAGACCAGGGTCGTGGCCGCGTCCAGGCAGACGCCGCAGACGGCTTCCAGCACGTCGGTGACGTTGGACCTGCGGGTCAGCGGCAGGCCGAGGAACCGGGCGAACTCGACCGCGATCATCCGCGGGGTCGCGGCCGGCGGGGCGGTGATGTAGATGACGGGGATGTGCCCGGCGGCGTGCGGGTTGCGGCGGTGATGCATCGTCTCGATGGTCTTGCCGAGCTGGGCCAGGCAGGTCGTCTTCCCGGTGCGGGCCGGGCCGGACAGGATCAGCCCGCACCGGCCGGCGTCGGCGTGCCGGTTCAGGTACTGCAGCCGGCGTCCCTCGGTGATCACCTGCTGGATGGTGGAAGTGGCGACGGTCAGCAGCCGGGCGTGATGGGCGAGCCTGGCCTCGTCGTAGGCGAGGCGCCTGCCGTCGTCCAGGAGCTTCCAGGCGGGCTCGGGCAGCAGGTCCGGGACGGCGGGCCTGGCCGCGGCGAACTCGCGCCAGCCCCGCAGCGTGGTCAGCTGGCGGGCGCCGCCATCGGCGCCGCCGGCGTCGGTGCCAGGCGTCTCCTGGCTGGCAGCCGTGGTCACCAGCGCTTGTCCGCTTCGGCGAACGGGTCGAAGATCTTCATCGGGATCACCCTCGCCAGCGGCGCGTCCTCGCCGGCGGGTTCCGGCGACTGCCCGGCGGGGCCGGCCGGCTCAGGCTGGCCCCGGTCGGCGGGGGCGGCGGCCTTCGTGCGCGCGGCCACCCTCCGGTCCCGCTTGCTCATCTTCGGTTTCCCCTGCTCGCCAGGGCCGGCGTTCGCGCGGCGCAGCAGCGCCGCGACCGTGTCGGCGATCTGCTCCTCGGTGGCGTCCCTGCCCAGGCTGCGGCGGGCGTGGTCCCAGGCGAGCTCGCCGAACGGCACCGGTGCCCGGTCCAGGTGCCGCCAGAACACGGTGATCCACCCGCCCGGGCCGCGGACGTGGACCCGGGAGACGTCGTAGGGGTCGTGGCGGACCTCCCAGAGGTTCTTCTTCTCCCGGACTCCCGAGGGCTGCAGCCGCAGCGGGTTCAGCTCCGCGCTGTCGTAGCTGCGGCGGCTCAGCTTGATGCCGTAGGCGTTGACCGCCCGCCAGGAGGCGGGCAGCAGCTCGATGTAGTCGTCCGGGCCGAGCGCGACCGGGACATACCCGGCGGCTTCCACGAGCGAGGCGTACTTCTCGTTCGGGGTGAACGCCCGCCCGGGATGCTCCGGGTCGCGGAGCCCGTCGTGCCGCCGGTTCAGCCAGAACGCGATAAGCCACTCATCGAGCAGTTCCTGGAGCTCGGCCATCGACCACAGCGGCTGGTCCTCGACATGGCGGCCGCGGCGGTCCGGGCTGCGCCCGGCATAGCCGGACGCGAACTGGCAGAACAGCGACCCGACCGACCCGAAATACCGCTCGATGTGGCCTTTCTCCGCTCCGCTGCCCAGGTGGGCGGGCTGGATCGAGATGCCCAGGTGCCGGCAGGCGGACCGGAACGCGGCCGACACGAACACGCTGCCGTGGTCGATCACGATCGTGTCCGGGACGATCACCGGCCTCGCCGCGGCATGCTCGAGCCGCGCGTCGATGTCCAGCAGCCGGTCGTAGGGCAGCACCGAGTGCGCCATCCTCAGGGCCTCGGGCCAGCCGGGCCGGACCGGCTCGGGCGTGAGAGCGCGGGCCAGCAGCACGCTCGCGTCGACCGACCGCGTCGTGGGCCGCAGCACCGCGGCGGGCACCACCCTGGTGGCGACGTCGATCATGCCGGTCAGCTCGGCCCGGCCCGGAACCCCGTCGTCCAGCAGCACGAGCACGTCCAGCGGGGTGGAGTCGATCTGCACGACCTCGCCCGGCGCCGCCGCCGGCAGCGACCCGAACATGCCCTCCGGCCGCCCGGCCAGCGACCGGCGCGTCGACGCCGAGCCGGTCACCTGCCGGCCGTGCGACAGCGTGCCGAACAAACGGTAAAAGGTCCGGTCCGACGGCACGGGACCGACGTAGCCGGCCCCGGCGAGGATCTCTCTCGTCCGCCAGATCACGAAGCCCGCCGTCCGGGACGACGCCCGGGCCGTCTCGGCGATCGCCTGCCGCATCGCGGCCACGACCTGATCGTCGGCCCGCCCTGCGGGCCGCATCCGCCGGGCCAGCCGCCGGTCGACGAGCCCGGGCAGGCCGTGCGCCTCCCACCGCTGGCGGCGGTGCTTGACCGTGCTGGCCGGGACCGGCCGCCCGGCCGCCGACAGCTCGGCGGCCTTCGCCCGCTCCCTTTCGGTCAGGCTGGTCCGCTCCGGGTCGTACTGCGGCCTCGGCCTCGTTCCCGCCGCAGCGTCCGGCCGCAGCCCGTAGACGACCTCGGCGATGTGCGCCTCCCACCACGACGCTTCCTCGACCGCAGCGGCGGGCAGCCCCTCCATGCCGATCTCCGGCCGCGGCCCCCGCGGCAAGGCCGCGGGAGCGATCTCGAACCGCGTGCCGTCGGCCAGCTCGGCCGCCGTGACCGTGCGCACCGCGCCCCCGTCATCCGCCAGCCGGACCCGCGTCCCGGACACGCTGACCACGACGTTCGGCGTCCCGCCTACCAGGATCCGGTCGCCGACCCCGACCCGGCGCCGGCGTGCGCCGCTCACCGCGGCCCGCCCGCGCGCACGACGGTCGCTATGCCCAGCGGCGCCGTCAGGTCGGCCGCCAGCTGCCGCTGCCACATCAGGTGGAACAGCACCGGCAGCACCCGCAGCCGGTCCCCGGCCAGCTCAGCGCCCTCGAACAGGCCCCGCCCGCCGGCGAACGCCTCCAGCAGCGCCGCCGCGATCGCCGGCACCAGGCACCGCCGGTGCCGGTAACGCGACAGCCACCGCACGTTCGCGACCAGCACCGGGTCAAGATCCCCCGAGCGCCGGTACTCCCAGCCCGCCGACTCGCAGGCCCCGGCGGTCACCGCGAACGTCTCCGCGTCCCGCCCCGGGATCCGGTCATCAGGGCGGACATCGACGACCACCCCGGCCCCGTCGGCCATCCGGACAAAGAAATCCGGCGCATGCCGGCGAGCGCGATCATCACTATCGCGCCACCGCAGCCAGAACGGCTGCGACGACACCGCCCGCACCGCCGGGTCGAAGTCCATCAGCATCAGGTGATCACGCTCCAGCCACGACTCGAACCCCACGTGAGCGCCAGTCGTGGCGAAATACCACCAGCCCGCGAAGCTCCGCAGCCCCTTCTCGAACCGGAACGGCCGCACCGGCAGCACGCCCTCGAACCGCACGCCAATGCACGACGGCAGCGGACTGTGCTGCCAGGCACCGTCGGCAGCCCGGAAATCCACCGTGAACCGCGATTCCGCGGCGCCCGCAGCCGCGACACCAGCACCAGCCACCAGCCCGCCCGTCATCGCACCGATCAGGAACGGGCCAACTCTAGTGACAAAACCAGCAGACGGGCCGCACTAATTGACAACGAGCGAACTTACCTGTCACGGGACACTGCGGCAGGTGACCTGGCCGGCGATCGCAGAGCACCGCGATTACATCGTGGCGCAACTGGAGGCCCGGGTCACGGTGGCCACGATCCATCAGCGGCTGCGGGATGAGCGGGGCTGGCGATCCGGTCACGGGCAGGCTCCGGGCGATCTGGGCGTTCGCGATGGTGCTGTGCTGCTCGCGGCACATGTTCGTCCGGCCGGTCATCACGATGGACCAGCGTGCCTGGACCGAGTGTCACGTGGCGGCGTTCGGGTTCTTCGGCGGCGTGCCGGCGCGGCTGGTCCCCGGACAACCTCAAGACGGGCGTGGACCGGCCGGACCTGTATGACCCGAGGATCAGCCGGTCCTATGCGGAGCTGGCCGCGCACTACGGCTGCCTGGTCGACCCCGCACGATCACGAAAGCCGAAGGACAAGCCGCAGGTCGAACGGCCGATGCCGTATATCCGGGACTCGTTCTGGCGGGGCCGGGAGTTCGCATCGGTGGAGCAGATGCAGGCCGAGGCGATGCGCTGGTCCGCTGATGTCGCCGGGCAGCGGTCGTGCCGGCCGCTGGACGGCGCCGCGCCGGCCGCGGTGTTCGCCGCGGTGGAGAAAGACACCCTGGCGCCGCTGCCCAGGACGCCGTACGTGCTGTCGGAGTGGTCGCGGGCCAAGGTTGGCCCCGACATCCTCCTATTGACTGAACTAAGGCGGGAGTCTTCGCAGTTCAGGGGACAGATCGGTTGGTCTCGGAGGCTTATGCAAAACCCTCTGCGGCCACGCTGCCCTCGGCGCGTCGCCGCAGGTGGCAGACCTGCTTGATCATCTTGAGGGGGAGTTTTGCATAAGCCTCTCGGTCTACGGTCCCGTCTCGTGATCGGAGACGAGGAGCCGCGGGATCTTGCATTGCTGGTCGTTCCCGCTGCCGGGTCGTTGCTGGAGACGGGCAGCCGGTGGGAGCCGTATCGTCTGATCGACCCAGGCGGTGTTCCGGTCGGGGCGGTCACGTCCTACTTCTGTGATCTGCAGGCGGCTGGGCGTGCTGAGGCCACCGTTCGCTCTTATGGGATGGACCTGTTGCGGTGGTTGGTGTCACCGACGCCCCGGCAGTGGCTCTGTTCCGTGCGCCGCTCCCCGGCCCCGCCGGGCGCCAGCTCCCGATCCCGGCCATACTTGCGCCATACTGGTGGCATGGCTACGACGAAAATCACGATCACCGTCGACGATGACGTGCTCGATCACGTCAAGACGGCGGTCGGCGCGGGTGAAGCCTCCAACGTGTCGGCCT
>Ga0307375_10000401_pt1 | contig 55877 bp, 78 predicted proteins | sample TR1MG_FD_202531 | JGI IMG/M metagenome (GOLD analysis project Ga0307375, IMG submission 202531) | Soil microbial communities from Risofladan, Vaasa, Finland - TR-1 | ecosystem: Environmental > Terrestrial > Soil > Coastal area > Acid sulfate soil | place: Finland: Risofladan, Vaasa | collected...
TTCTCTTCTGGCCCTTTTTTAGCTTTCTCTTTTTTTGGTTCAGCCTTTGGTTTTGCTTCACCCTCCGTCTTAACCTCTTTTACCGCACCTTTATCTTCTGTCTTTTTAAAAGACTTTGCATGATCAGTTATTTCTCCTGCTATTTCATCAATATCTTCCTCCTGGAATTTATCTCCAAGAGAAGCTTTAAGCCTCTTTTTAACCTCAGCAATAAGCTTCTGCCCCTGAAGACCTGTTTCTTCTACAATTCCTTCTGTAATCTTTTTTAAAGCATTGAAAGCTGATGGTTGGTTAAACATGTTTGGAGCAATATTAGCTTTACCTCCAATAGCCTGTAGTAGTTCTTCAAATCCTTCAGCTATCTTTGCTTTGCCGATTATTGGTTTTGGTTCGGTTAATGTTTTATCCTTTATAACATACTGTTCCTGCTTATTGCTTTTACCTTTCAACGGACCGTCAATGGTTATAAGTTTTACAACTTGAGCATCAGATTCGTTTATAGCTTTAATTTCAGCTTCACGATACTGTTTAGGAGTTAATCCTTTAGGGTTTATCTCTACAGTTTCTACTGTAGTTCCTTTAGGAATATTAAACTCTGCAACCCCATCTCCTTTATCAAACTTATCTGCAATAGTTTTATCTGTAGACCCGAATATACCTTCGGCTCCCTTATGAACATTTATCTCTTCACCAGATGGGCCTTTCTTTCCTCCTTGTCCTTTGAATATTTTTATGTCCTCAGTTGTTGTTTCTGCTTTAGGTTTTTTAGTCTCTTTTGTTTCTAATACGGTTTCTTCACCTTTGGTTTCTTTGGCTTTTGTTTCTTCGACATTTTCTTCAGTTTTTATAGCCTCTATCTCAGGCTTTGTTAATAAACCACTTGTTTCTAACGCTACAGAAACTTCAGGGGTCGGATTGTTTACATTAAGATTAACCTCGCCATCTTTTACAGATTTTACAAAGGCATCATCATTTAATCTATCGATAATTTCTGTTTCAGAAAAAAATTGGTCATTAACTTTATATTCAACACTACCTTCTTTTTCCTGTATAGAAACATTGTCAAGTTTAGTATCTAAATTTGTATCTTTCTGCTCTTCGAATACCATAGATATCTGACCATTAATAGCATCTATTTGAGTTTGTATTTCATCTCCTGCTTTTTGTGTAACAACATCATCAACAATAACATCCTTCTTGCTATCCATTAATTTCTTCTTATTGTAGACAAGATCAGCAAGTTCAATTCTTTTATCTTCGCTTATGTTTTTAGGTAATCCATCTACAACTTTCTTATATTCCGCTACCTTTTCAGTTACAGCTTCAAGCTCTCCTGGTTTCATTTTTTCAACAACCTCCGGCTTCGTTATGAATTCCTTGAATTTGTCTACATTGTTAGCAGCATTATATAAAGATTCAGACTCTAATCTATTTCCGCTTCTTATGCCTTTTGTAGAACCTATTCCAGACACTATAGATGTAAGTAATACCTGCTCTAATATCTCGTCCTGAGTAACCTCTAAATCGAAAGTGTCATCTTGATTCTTTTTATTAAACAAGTATTTCACACCCAAATCACCAGCAGTTTGCATTCCTTCCTGTATGTTTTCAGCAAGAACCTCTTTTGCCATAAACTTAGTCCCTTCTTTTATAGCTTTCTTCATGCTAACGCCATCTTTAACAGCTTCTACTACAAACTTAGTAAGTCCTTTTTTAGCTCCCTCACCGAAAATATAAGATTGTGGATTTATTAACTCTAAAGCTGAGGTTACTAATGAAGCTGAATTTGCAAAATTATTTGCTTCATCGTTAGACAACCCCAAAGATTTTGCTTCTTGATAATAATCATTTTGAGATAACGCAAATGAACTTGCTATCAATCCAGCTCCCTGAGATATTTTCTGAGATAATCCTGCTGATTCTAAAACAGAGCCTGCCGCACCTCCACCCCCAAGTAATGCATACATTTGAAATAATGTTTCTGATACTTTAGGGACAAGCTTCTCGGCTTTCAACTCTCCATTCTCTATTAACCCACCTTTTAAGTCTGTAGGAACCTTATATATGCTTCCTGCTTTCTCTGTATCAAAGAATCCTGTGGCCCAATCGGAAACAATTTCAGCCCCTCTTTCTGTTGCGTCATCATTAGATAACTGTTTAGCTTCGTTTGCTGCGAAATTTATAAGGTTTCCAACCATATTAACAGAAGCTTTCCCTATAGGAGATACTACTTGATGGTATAATACATTTGCTCTTGCAGCGTCACCCTCAAATCCAAGAAGTAATGCTTTTGCTTTTGCTTGTTTATAATCTTCATCAACAGCTTCTTGAGCAAGTTTTTCATCGATAAGTTTTTTTCTGATTTCAGGATAATCATTAATAACATTTTTAAGCCTATTATCAAGTCTTGATTTTTGACTCTCTAAAGCTTCTATATTGGATATGTCTTGGTCAGTTATATTATCAACACCTTTCGATATTATAGCATTCATTTTTGTATCTATAATCTCACCCTGATGCAATAAAGCATCTTTCATGAAACTCATAGAGTTCTCACCTTTAAATGTAGTTGATTTTACCTGTAATTGTAAGTCTTTAAATTTTTCAGGATCATTGTTGTATAAAAATGTAAGATAATCTTTTTTTACCTTGTCTGTATTTATGCCGAGTTCTACTGATTTTTGAAAGTCTTGCTCAGGAAATAATATTTTAGAATCAACATCAGCCTCCTCTTCGGTTTTACCACCTTGAATTAGCTCGTTTTTATACATATCTGCATTTGCAGTTTGTAAATTTTGAAGTATTCTTGGCGTATTAAAATCAGGAGTTACATCGAGTGGTTGTTGAGTCTCTGATTGCAATAGTAATTCACCCCTTGTTGGAGGAGGAACGATAGGAACTTCGCCACCTGTTTTAACAGCTAAATCTTCTCCTGAAATAGCAAATGGAGTTTCAGTCTTTTGTAGTGCATCCGAAGTAGAACCTGCCAATTCTGATGTAGAACCAGCCGAATCCAACTGTGAAGGAGTATTCATAGTTGTAGATTCTACGCTTTGATTCAGTTGTGTCTGGTCTTTTTTTTTTAATAAAAAAGGATTGCCACCTTCTGAAATTTCAGTGGTAGATTCTATATTTGTTGTTTCGGTTGCTGGAGTAGAAACTATAGTTGCATCTTTTTTTGCTCCTAATACAAATGGATTGTTTTCGTTGTTTTCTGCCATGATTTATTACCTCTTTCTTTGTGCTGATTCTTTTTTTCTTTTTGCTGACCCTAAAAATTGTTCTGAATTTATTATATCTCTGGCTTCATCATTAAGCACTATATCATTTCCTTCTTTAGATAACTCGTTAACAAACTCGTCAACATCTTCAAGTCCTGACTGATTAAATGCATCAAGGAATTGACCTCTTACGTTTGAATTATCAACCAATAGCTTGTTTCTTTTAACTCCAGAAGACACATTATCAAAAGCATCAACTGAAAGCTTAGCATCTTTTGATAAACCTCCTATAGACCCTTTAACATTATCGTAGTCAACAGTAACATCCTCGACAGACTCAACATCTTTACCTGTTGGTCCTTTTGTTTTTGTTGTTATTTGACCTCTTCCTACATTTCTTGTTATACCGTCAGCTCCTGTTATCGTACTGAATTCGACAACAGTAAAATCTGATATCCCTTTTCTGGTAGTAAGCTTACCATCGTCCCCTAAGACAATTAAACCATCAATTTTAACAGGTTTGTCTTGTGTTGCTTTTGACACAGGTACTGATATTGATGTCTGGTATTGGTTTCCTCCAACATTCAAAATCTTTGGTTCTTTTGACACAGGAACATCTTCTATCTTGTTGTAGCCATCTCCTTGTTTAGGTTTGTTTTTAACGGTAGCCGTTCTTTTATCAACTTTACCTTTAAGAGCCATTATTCTATCGAATATTTGGTCTTCAGTTATTTCTCTATTTCTAAATGAAGCATTTTGCTTAATAGCCTTAGCTTGTGCTCTTGCCCCTTTAGAAAAGTCTTCTTGATACCTTGTAGTCTGTAAATAGTTGTCACCCCTATCTATTGCACCTGCTGTTTGAAGTATTTCTCCTTCTATATTTTTTAAAGTCTCGTTGTCTTTAAAATACTGGTCAACAGATTGAGATGTTTGAAGTTCGTTTAATTTATCTCTAAAACTTGCAGCCCCGAAAGCATCACCTCCTGTAAATTTACCGCTAAGGTTTTTAAATTCACTATGAAGCTTTAAGGTATCATCAGACACATATTGGTCTCCCTCTTCAATAGCTTTTTCTACTTCAGCATTTAAATCTACAACTTGGTCAACCTCTCCTGCTAATATTTCAAGATTGTCCATTTGCTGAGCAAATTCCCTACCTATTTTTGTAGATGGGCTCGTTAATGCAGCCATTGCAGCTTCCCTACTACCATATTGCTCTTCAGCTCTTTTTATAAAAATATCTGTAAAATCATTAGCTGTGCTAACTAAGTTTTGATTAAATCTTGGATCCTTCGATAATGCAGGTTTTTTTAATTTGAATCTACCTAAGTCTTCAGCTCTTTTTAATGCTGCTTTTTGCTGTGCCTCTCTACGTCTTTCAAGTGCTGCAAATGGAATGTAACCACCACCACCAACGTAAATACCTCTTGAACCTGTTAATTGACCTGAAGTACTACCTACCTGAAGAGGCTGGTTATATCCTGGCATAAACATTTCATTAGTAGCACCTGCAATAGCCGGATCTTGACCTCCAAGAGGATTTATTTGATTTTGAATAAATTGAACGTCAGAATCTGGAGTCATACTGCCTGCTGGGGAATACTGACCTATAGTTGCATTGTCTATATTGTTTTCTACAGCATTTCCATTACTGTTTGGAGGCAAGATAAATTCATTAGGATTCAGCACTTCATCATTATTAGATGGTGCTGCAACATATTGATTCTCATTAATTAATGTCTCGTCTTGTAATGCCATTTCCTAATTGTTATAATTGAAACCCATTTCCTAATTGCTGAAAACCTGGGTTGCCTCCGTTTGATATTCCTTGTTGAAATTGTCCTCCCATATCTCCTACTTGCAAAGGGGGAGCTACAGGTAATTGTGTTTGTCCAAGGCTATTCATTCCATCTATAGGAGATTGACCTACTCCAGGAACAGAACTTGCCCCATCGCCAACTTGACTATTACCACCACCACCAATTAAAGCAGGCAGTGTAGCTATTGTTCCTGATATAGCTGTGTTTAACAACTTGTCTGACTGAGCATTTTTTGCTCTTGCAGTATCTTGAGTATTAATTCCAAGCTCTAATTTTCTTTGTGCTATTCTATTTCCTAACTGAGATTGTAAGTTCTCAAAGAAAGGTAATCTTTGTTGAGATTGAGCAAAAGCACTGTTTATATTTTTGCCTGTATTCCTTTGTGCTCTTAAGAATCCAGAAAGTGTTGCACCAACATCACCACCAGTGAATTTACCAAGCTGTCCTTTTGTTGTTTCTCCTGTTTTCTTTATTTCAGATATGTTCATCTGAGTTAAAGGGTCTCTACCTTGTGATATTTGATCTCTTGTTTGCTGAATCTCTTTCATTCTTGCCACTTGAGCAGGGTCTGCCATTGGAACTTCAGGCTCACTCTGTCTTGCTTTCCCTATTAATCCACCAGCTATACCTCCAAGTCCAGCTCCAAGCTGAGCTCCTAATGGACCGCCTACAGCCATTCCTATGCCTGTTCCTGCTAATGATCCTATTTGTGATTCTAAAGCCATAATTTATTCTGTTAGATTAGCAAATATAACTATTTTTTTTATTACTTAATAATCTTATATTGTATAGTTGTTGTTACAACCTTAAAATCTTCTGGTTTGTTATGTACAACTCTTACTATTAAGCATCTTTCTTGAACTCTATCTCTATTAGGTGATACAATAGCATCTTTTCTTCCTATGAATTGCTCCCATCCATCGTATTGCTTTAAGAATAGTGTTCCTTGTGTAAACTGACTAAGAGAGCATAATAAAGTCATGTCTTGATCATAAAACTCTATTGATGTTGGTTTCATCTCCCCTCTAACTCCTGATTGAACTCCAATTCTTATAAACTCCTTTTCAAGAGATATATTACCTGGAGAAAAAGCTGTCGTTAATTCATAAATTATATTTGCATTATTTATTACATAACCCTTGTCAAGCTCAAAAGTCTGAAGATCTCTTGCTCCGAAAATTTTATTTTCAGACATGTAATACTTGTCAAATCTATAATCAAAAGACCCTTCCCATAAGGCATTCTCAGAGCCATAAACAAAAAGCTCTCTTGATTTATTGTTTGAATCCTCTATATCAATCCAGTATTCATTATTGTTTGGATTTATAAATCCAGAAAGCTTACCTCCGTAGCCAGGAGCTAATCCTTTTAAAAATGGACTCAATCTGCTTAGATATTTATTTCTACCAATATCTTTTATTTGATTGTCAGATAGTGAATATACAGATTGCCTATTTGGGAAGTATAAAACTTCAACTTCGACAGACCCTGTTTCTGTAGGCATACTTATAGTTCCTTCACCCATACCTCTCCACATCTCATCTGTAGAACCAATATTCTTACTCAACCAATACTCTCCTGAAATAAACTCATCTACATTTGTTGTGGTTAAGTCATTTGCATCTATATTTGAAAGTATAGCTTTTTTAGTAAGCAATAAGCATACTCCTTTATTTGTTATAGCATATAGATTTTCACCTTTACCTCCAGTTGTAGCGTCCCAAGCCTTTTTTATAGCTCCTTGGTCATCAGCAATGTCTATCCTATTTGTACTTGTGAATGTTTTTAATCCAGGAGAATCTTGCACATTTACAGCTCTTGGTAAGCTCCACACAACTGCAGTACAAAAATCATTATTTTCAGTAAACCCAAATTCAGGCTTACTAAAATATTGAATAGGACCATCGTAAGAATAATCAATATTCATATTTTGCTTGAACCTAAAACCACCATAATTGAATATTGAAGACTCTCCAATGCCATAATCTTCAAAATATTCTGGATATACTGTTGTAGGTGGGTACCTATGAGGCCTCATTACGTAGTTTATCGTTGGGTATGATTGATTATCTGGGTTTTGATTTGAGTTTTTAGCATAATTAACAGCGAGCCTTGTCTCTCCTGCAAACATAATAAGCAACTGTCTTATGTAGCTTAGCCTCATTGATGAATCTTGACCAACACCATTAAATCCTGAAGAAAAGTCTAATTTATTTACAGGCTCATAATATCTTGGGTTTGTATTGTATCTATCGAATGGGAAACCTGTATTTAATATGAATTGATTTGCAGGATTGAAATCATCAGGATCATCTGTAGTTCTATCTATTGGACAGAAAACATTCTCAGCAACAACACTATCGCCTCCAAAAACCTGAATAGGTCTTCTATCATCATATCTTACAGTTATAAAATCATCTGCTGTCGGATAATAAGAAGGCACATTAAATTCTAATGTGAAATTCCTATTATTTGTATTTGTATGAGTGTATAATCCGACAACTTGAACTCCTGGTTCTGGAACATAAAATCCATTTGAAATAATATCATTAGTTATATTTGTTATTTCCAAAGGTGTTTTATAGGTTACATTCATCCATGTTTTAGAAACACCTAAAGAGTCAACCATATAAACATAAGAAAAGAATCCAGCAAAAGATCCTGATGGCGACAAATCAGGAATACAATCTTCCCATCTCTCATCAACAAGTTCAAATGATTGGTCTGGAGTTGAATCTCCAATACCTATTATGCTCTCTATTTTTTGAAAATGACCTGTAGATTTATAATTTTCTACATTTTTATCTCTTATTTCAGCACCTGTGTTTATTATATTTATAATATAAAATGGTTCATGCCACTGTCTTGTATTTGGATCATCAAAATCTTTTGTAATTGCCGTATCTCTAATATAAACATCCTCATCAAGCTCTAAATCTATAACGCTACTTCTTCCCTCTCCTCTTATTAGTGCTGATTTTAACTTTATCTCTTTGTTTCCGTTACCACCAAAAACACCACCTGAAGCAGGGTCTGCATTTCTATATTTATTATGTGCAACATAATTTTTACCTCCAGAAGGAACTCCCATGCCGGCCCACTCACCACAATTAATCTGCCCCTCATCATGAAGCACCCTTGCATAGGTTATCATATCCAAGCTCCTGTCGTCTGTTAATCCTTTTTCAAAGCTATACACATTAGAAAAGAACCCTAATGGAGATACAAGCTGAACACTATAATCTTCTGGATTTGCAACTATGTCATTTATTAATGAAGAATCTTGAAAAGCTAAATCTCCAGTATAAAACCAAAACTTATTCTTAGCTTTTGTCGGTAGTGCTGTTGTTATACCTAAACCTCCAACAACCGGTGTTATTGCTCCAGGAGTTAATGAATAAACACCTATACCTTGAGCAAGAACTCTTTTTGCAGGATCTGTTCTTACTACTGAAAAACCTTTAGACCATGTTGGTAGATTTTTAACACCACCGACAGCAAGCCCCATAGTATAGTAATTTGGTGCGTAAGCAAGTGGGTCATAATTGTCAAAAGCACCACTACGATAAGCACCTATATTTATTCTGTACTCCTGCCCTCTTAAGTCTGTATCAGATTTTGATACTGGACGCATAGGCAAATACCCAAGCTCATTACATTGAACCTGAGACCCAAATATAGGAGGTAGAGGGCAGAATGGTAGTGTAACTGCAGAAAGGGTCTTATTACCCTGTATAATTATATTTTTAAATGCACATAGGTCTGTTTTTCTTGTTGCATTCTCATTATCAAAAACCTCGAATGTTTGGTCTACAGAACCTGTAACTGTTGCTGTAGTTGGGGCACCTAAGTAAGAATATGTTTTTGAATCAGTAGAAAGTGGGTCTCTTCTGTTTGGAAATTCATAATTCTTAAATCCAGGTATAGCTTTTGAAAAACTTGTATCAGCACCAGACCCAAATACAGTAACTGCAAACCCATATCTTTCTCCACCAATATATCTTTTATTATATGCGTGATTATAAGGGTCTTTAAATCCTGATTTAAATAGTTTTTTAACAACAGGGATAGCGTTTTCTGTACCTATTTTTTCGAAAGTTATGTTATCAATATTTCTTGATTCGAAACCAACATTCATTAAAACAAGTCTTTTATCATGATATCTTATTGCTTTAGCTCTATTTATTATAGCTAAATCATTTATTTCATCCTCCTCAGTTATTGCATCGTCAACATTTGAATCTACAGGGTCTATAAATTCTCTTACAGATATCTCTCCATCCGATATATCTATTTTAGCAATAATAAAAGAATCTGGAGTTATTACGTTTGAAAGCTCTTGATTATAAGATTGCCTTCTTATTTCTAAGAAGTCAAAATTAGAAGAATTGTTTACTCTAAATTTTAACTTTATACCATAGTTAGATCCTGATAGAACATTAGAGTCACCACCAATAGTCATCGAGCCAGGATATACATTTCCTGATAAATCAAGGTTTTCCACAACAGGAATAGGAGGCGTGGAAGGAGTCCAGTTTGTTCTATCTCCGTCAACAGTTACATATCTTAAAGAATAAACGTATGAGCCTATTGGTAGTCCATTACTACCACCAACATTAACAAGACTATCAAATACCGGTATATTTAAAGGGTTATCTAAATTTACAGTGTATAATGAAGGATTATAGTTTGAAAAATATTTATCAGGATTCGTAACCAACGAATCAATCATGTCTTGAATATTATAAATCAATGGAGGTGTGTTGTTGTCTGTTATAAAAACTTCACCACCAACACAACTTTCATTTTTATCTATTTGTAAAGGGAAATCAACTAAAAATGGTAATTTGTCAGACTTTGAAACTATTACTCCGTCAATAGTAATAATAGGATCCTCAACACCTGTTTTTTCAACCCAAACCTCAAATTTCTTATTATTTACAGATGCTGTCCCTATGCATTCATATATTCCTGTAGCTACATTGGAATGTACTAATTGCTCTCCTTTTATCTTTTCTGCAGCAGCTCTCTCGCTTTTTATTGAAGAAACTCTTAAATTACGCCCATCAAGATACTCGCCACTCTTAGAGCTTGCTCCAAGAATTTCTTTATCTACATCTTGATTCGCACCTCTATCATTAGAGCGTACTTCTTTTGGGTGGTTTTCTTGTTTCATTTTTTAATAATCTAATCTACCTAAATATTCTTTCATATCTTCTCTCGCTTTCGAGTCCATCGATTTAGCTCTTAACTCAGCTTCAGCCCAAAGCCCTGTGTAAGGTCTTCTTAACTCTGAATTATTCATAGAATACAGTGTTTGCCACTTGTTAAATTCTGCCCCTTCAGACATAGCCATTTTAACTTTAAGAGCAGAGTCTAACACCCATGACTTTATGGCTTCCCTATAAAGCATTGGTATAAACGGAGTATCTCCTATGTTTCCTCCTGTTCCATTATAAACTATAGCTACATTTTCAAAAGAAGGACAATTTGAACTAAGCATTATTAATCCATTCTGAATATTATAATAGTACAAATTATTTAAAGATGAATTTACATTAGCTCTTCTTAATGAGTTATCTGGCATTCCATTTGAACCTAACAAAGTTCTGCTATCATAAAATGGATCCGTATTTTTCCATCTATCTCTTGCTAAATACCCATTACCTCTTGTAAAGTAGTTTCTTTTCCAGTAGACATTTACAGCATTCGATATATCACATACAGGACCACTAAACAAATACATTTGTCTTATATTAAACATACCTAAAGGCATTTCTAAGCATAAGTTTTTTGGTACAGGAAATGTTTCTGTTTTTTCGTCAAAGAAAGTGTCAAAAGCAAGCTCTTGAAGTGCTTGCTGAATAAGAGACATATAGTAACCTTCTGAGTTATCTTTGAATGATTCATCACCAACAAATTTTAATACATCTGCTAAAATTTCTTTTGGTGAAACGCTGCTATGTTGAGATATATTCATTATTTATTTGTTGTTTGGTCTTCACTTAATTCATTAACACTTACTAATTTATTTGTTGGTATTGACTTTTGTTGATTATTAACATCGTCATTACCATCATTTAATCTTTCGTTAGGCATTAGTAAAGCCCATCTACCAAGATCAAGAACCTGTCTCTTTAGTATTATCATTAACTCTTCAGGGAAATCAAATGGAGCATCTAAATCTATTTCAGTTACAGGGTCTAATGTAGAGTATATTCCAACCTCCACATTATTAATTTCAACACACTCTATACCTAATAAGTAAATATAATCTCCAACTCTATAAAAATATGGATTTGAAGGACTTGGTGTTTCATATTTAGAAAAATAAAGTCTTCTTGATTTTCCAGGTGTAGTTCTACTGAATGTTACATTTGTAAAAGCAGGAGGACATCCTGGAGGTGCACAATCAATACTGTATGAAATATATTCTATACCGCCATCCTTATCGTAATCGTAGATTGTTTTTGGCAAGAAAAAGAACTTTCTATTCTTTATTTCGTTTGGATTTTTACTGATATTCCTTATCTGAACAGGAATTTCATCAAAAGTGGAAAGAAAAGCACCTGAATCTCTCTTCCCTATATGTTGTGATTTAAGCCTATTCCCTACAAGGATAACCCAAAAGGCTACCTGAGACTTTTGAACCTTTTTATCATCAACTATTTGACCTAAATCAACTAATATATCATCAACTATATGCCTTAAAAGAGTTCCCATATTAAACCATTAATTTTACTAATGTTGATACGTCTTGAGCTGTAACTGAAAATAAATTAGTATTATCACCTTGTTTATAAGAGATAAAATTTAAGGCTTTTTGAAATAATAAATCAAAAATTGTTTCAGGGAACTCGATATTATCACTAATATTAATAATCTTGTTAGGATTTTTAAGTAGTGTTACCGCAACAAATTCACCAGGAACATTAGGCCTTATCTGTATTTCTTCTCCTCCAGCATTATAGTTTGACGAACCGTAATTTCCATGACCAAGATACGCATAACTTTCTAATTGATTGCTTAAAATTTCATTTCCTGCAGCAAAAACATTTTTTCTGTTTTCATTCCACTCTTCAATAGTTAGTCTTTTTGCTGAATAGTAGCTATCAACATAAGATAAATCACCCCTAAAAACAGATGTTTCTGGCGAAGGTAAAACAGGAGGTGTTGTTGTTGGTGTTACTGTTGGTTTTGGGAAAATACCTAATATTGTCCAAATATCATAACCAAGAGCGGTAGTGTTAAAATGTATTCTTGAGAAAGAGTTAGCTTGCCAAATTGTAGTTTTGACAAGCTCTCTTAAATCTTCCTCGGATAACTTATTATCTGAAAATGCTGCATTAAAAACCGCTACAAGCCAATCTATTGATGAATTTATAGCAGGTTTAAAATCCTGGTCAAACAAATACCTTTCAGACCCTTCAGCGTCAAGAACGCTTTTCATTCTGTCTACTACTGTTTGAGCATTTATCATTTCATTTTATTTTTTTTGGGTTAATAAATCTTGTTCTATTATAGATTCTTTAAGTCTTATTTGATTTGCTTGATCTTCCTTAGCCATTTCTTCATCAACCTGCTTGTTTGCTATTGATAATCTAAGCATATTAATATCCTGAGAAGGCTCTATATTATTTTGCTTAGCAATTTGAATTATCCTATGAACATCAGAGCTATTCAAAACAGACATTACTCTTGCTAATTTTGCAGCTTTTCTTGAGTCTGCATTTAATGCATCCATGTGACTAACAAAGAATATAGAACCAAAAGCTCTATGCTTTTTCAACCATTCAACTTCTTTCTTACTATAACTTGTGTATGATGACAAGTTGTGAAGTTTTGTTTCATTTCCAGTTCCTGTTTTTCTTGTTGCTTGGTACACAAATCTAATGACGTTTTTAAATGGCGTTTGTACTGCCATCCCTTGTCTTGTATCGTCAACAATAACATAACCAACTTGATGACAAAAGAATGAATAACCTTCTTCAAGGTAATCTTCAGGGTCTATATCTTCAATTTTAGTGTAAGTGCCTTCTCCACCATACTTCTCTGAATCTGGCTTCTCTTTTAGTCCAGCTACAAGCTCTTTCATTAACGAAAGTGCATCTGTACTACCACTTGCAGGCGATTGTTTCTCTTTTTTTAATTCCTCAAGTTCTTTTTTCATTTGCAAAACTAATTCTGCAGTCTGATCCTTACCTGAGTTTTCGTTCACTTCTTCTATTTCAATACTCATCTTATTTTATTTTTATGTGTTAAAAAAAGGGGCTGAACCTTTACTTGCTCAGCCCCATTATTATTTATTTAATTCTATTGGATGTCCATCCAGAATGATCCAGGAGGATTGTTGAACTCTAAGCTCAAGTTTCCACTTACCCACCAGTCTGTGTAGTTTTCTCTTGATCCTTTACTGCCTCTGTTTAGAGTAGAACCCATTTCAACTGCAGGTATTCCTTTCATTTTAACAGGAGAGATAGATTCTTGGTCTAACACCAACACTTTTCTTCTCCATTCGTCAGGAAAACAAGAAGGCTCTCTAAATAATTCACAAGGAACCAATACAAAGTTCATTCCTCCAAACTCAATTCTTGATAAATTCAAGTTTGCAACTTCATCAGAAGGACTATATCTTAAGCCTGGTTGCTTGTAAATTTTAGAAAACTCATTAAGGATCTCTGCTGTTCCGTAAATGAAACGAGTAGCACCCTCAACTTTAAAGTTTGTTTGGAAAGCTAAAGCTTCAAAAGCAGCTTGTAATCCAGCTACCGTAGGGTTTGCACTTGCAGAACCTGCAGCAACCATTGTAGGATATATACCACCCATTGCTTTTGCAACTCTATTTCCAGATAACGGGAACTCACCTCTTTGACCATTGAAGTATGAGTTAAAGAAATCAACTCTTAATTGATTTAACTTTAACTTTTTATCTTTCGCAAGATAATCAGTAGTTCCAGCATTGATGTATTTCTGCATCTCAACTCTATCCCATCTCTGAGCTCTTAAGAAGAACTGGATATAGTTGTATCTTGTGATTGTTTCCATTCTTCCGTAGTTAGCGAAATAATCCATACCATCAGACTCGATAGTAGATTGGAAAGCAAAAACATCACCAACCGCAACAGCAGGTAAGCCATCACTTGTTTGAGATGTTACAATAATTTGATTACCAGCACCAACTTGTGTAATAACACCTTTACTATTATCTGGATAGATAACAATTAAGTCCTCAGTAACGTGAGCCATTGAAGCTGCTGTTAATGGGATAGTTTGTGTCTGAGAAGCCCCAGCTACAGCAGCTTGAGCTGCAACAATAGCAGTAGCCTCAATAGGGCTTCTACCAAAAGTAGTTTCAAGGTATTCAAACTCGTCAAGAGTTTTCTCTAAATAAGGCTTCATGTTAAGAAGCTTTAGAGCATTATATTGAGCAGGAGCCGCATCAAAGATTTCTCTTCGTACTGCTTTCTGAATTAAAATTGATTCCGCAGGCGAAAATGCTGATTCAACAGCATACTGCGACCCTTCAGGGTTTGTTTGTAAGTTCCCGAAAGGAGCATTACCAACGCCAGGTGTATAAGTAGTTTCACTCATGATATTTTTTTTATTTTAAATTTAACTTTTTTTTAATTAATAAACTTTACTTTGTCCTAAATCTTTAGTTAAATCATCTATTACTCTTAATACTTCTGGTCTTGCTTCTTCTCTTGTTGAACTCGATTTTTTGTTTTGCTTAGGCTTATTAGGAGTTCTTTCTAATATAGCTTGCCTTTCATTCGTTTCGGCTTTATGCTGAATTATATTCTTGTATTGCTTCATGATGTCGTGACCATGTTCTGCGTAACTAAGTTTTAACGCTGCATCTTCCTTGAATGTGCCATCTTCATTAAATAGCATTTCATTGATTTTTTGTATGTTTAGATTAGCCTTAGCTTGTGCTATATAGCCATCATCAATACCTTCAATGTTTTTCTTTAAATACTCTATAGACTTTTCTACAGAACTATTAATCTTTTGAGATCTTTCATTTGCCAACTCAACTTGGTTAGTTCTAAATGAATCCAAGTCTTTTTTATCAGCTTCAAATTTAGATTTAGCAGTACTTATCGCTAAATTAATCGCTTTCTTAATCCCTGGGTCTGCATCTTCAGAACCATAGTCCTCCCATTCTTCTTGAGAAAACTGACCTGGCAAATAATTATCTACAAGGCTCTTTTCATCAATAGTGTCAATATTTTTTGAAAAATCTAAATTAGGTTTACTAATTATTGGTGTTTTCCAATCTTGACCTTTTAAGAATAAGTCTATACTTTGGTATAACTCAGAAGGAATTGATTCGAAAACTTTCTTGTAGTTTTCATTTTCCTTAGACACTTCCTGTATCTGAGTTTCTACCTCTTTAAATTTCAAAGAACTTTCAATCAGTTCGTTTAAGTTGTTATATCCTGTTTTTTCACTTATAACCTTACTTAAAGCTTCTGTATCTTTTAAATCCGCAGTAAAGTCTTCACTTTCCGCATCTTTCTTTTTGTTTACCCCTTGCTTTCCTCCGTAAATAGGGCTTTCAATAAATAAGTCATCTTCATTCGGTTCTTCTTTATTCGATTCGTCTAAAGGCTGTTCCTCTATATTATCTTCTTTATTTTCCTTACTGTTGAGCGTTTCTGCTGCTATTTGCTCAATATTTTCTGGGTCTTTTATTGTTTCTTCTTTGATTGGTTCAACAACTTCATTTTTATTTGTTTCATCTCCCAATTCAGATAGACCTCTCTCTAATTCTTGTGCACCTGATAATCCTGATAATGCTTCTAATGCTGACTGAGCAGCTTCAGACATACCTGATTCTAAATGCTCTTCTGGTGCGTTGTTTTCTTCTGTCATAATAAAACTCTTTTGGCAAATATAAATAAAAATTTAATAATATTCATAATTATTAATTAAAATTCTTATTTGCAGTGGATAATGATTCTTTTAATGCTATTTGTTCCATCTTGTTTGAGTGGTCCTCCATTTTATCTATGGTTCTCTCATTTTTTTGATCCTGTAATATTTTCTCGTTCTTTGCCTCTTGCTGAGCTAAAAGTTGTTGTTCCTGTTCAGCTCTTACTTTATTTTCTTTAGCCTCCTGTCTTTTTAGCTCAAGTTTCTTGCCTGCGTACTCTCTTAATGCCATAGCTACATCAGAAGGAGTTGACCTTGTATATAGGTCTGAATAAATTGTATCATCTATCATTCCTGTCTGAAGGAACACGTTAAGCATTTGATCTCCTTGTGCAAATAACATGTCTTGAGCATTCTCTCTTGTAACGAAAACTCTAAAGTCTTCACCTTTCATATCTTTTGATAGCTCAAGAACTTCAACACCGTCATCACCCACAGCTATAGCTAACTCTCTCTCATTATCTATATACATTCTTTTTCCTACGGTAGCTGTATGCTGGTGTACTTGCAAGAAAGTTTGAGATAATGCGTTATAGAATGGCTCTTGCATTAAAGAACCTCTTTGTATAAGCATTTGCGTAACACCTACAAGTTGGTCTGAACCTGTACTCTCACCTTTTAACCCTTCATTTACTCCAGTATCTTTTTGGATGATACCTTCCATAATTGGGATGATATTGAACAAAGCGTAAGTGCCTTGTTTAGGTGTGGCATCATATACTCCAAGTGAGTTAGGCACACCCCTACCTTTTGTTCTTATTGTTATAGGTTTTCCTTGGTCAACATCTCTATACAGAGCATCTTCCCCTCCTTGTGCATCGATAGAGTCTTTATCTACAACAACATTTGTCCCTCCTGAATTGTTTATTTGTGATTCCGCAACAGATAGTATTCTGTTTATAAATCTCTGAGGATTTATAGCGTCATCTACAGGGCTCATTATTTCTCCATCAACATAACCCCAAGTATAACACTTGAAAGGATATTTTACATTTGACAAGTCATCCCAATCTGTTTCCTGGTAAGGATGTAATCCAAAATCAAGAACAATATCAGATACAACTTCTCCTGATTTAGCTTTTTCTTTTGATACTCCTATAGCTTCATAGGGTATGAATTTACAAAATCTAAGAACATCGATATACATTGATCTTTTCTTTGAACCATTAAACAACTTATCATTTTTAGGTGTTTTAGGTGGTTCGATTAGGTCTTCTTCGGTATATGGTTCTCCTGTCAATGGGTTTTCTGTTTCGCCTAAATAAATAAGGTATGGATATCCATATTCATCCATAACATATCCTGCTGTTTTTTTCTCTTCATCCCTCCAGTAGGCATGACAAACAGGAATTTTAGTAGTTCCAATATTTTGATTAGAATTTTCATCGCTAAAAACTGCATTGTTTTGTGATTGTTGATTATCAGAGACATATTTTTCTATTGCTTTTCTTTCTTCATCCTCTATATTTTGATATGTTTCATATATATCTGTAGGAAGCATTCCTACGAATTTACCCATATAGTCAGCATCTGTAAGATCATATCTTTTTGCAGATCTGTCAAAAAAGAAGTCCTCAGATTGAAGAACCTCATATCTTTGATGTCCAGAATGTTCAAATGCCTCTACCACACAAAGACCAGAAAGACCTAAATTCTGAGATGCCATCACTTGCATTTCCTCAAGATTATTTAGGTTCTTTACATACTGTATAAGTCTATTTATAGTCTTTACGTATGAATCTACGTATAAGTTTTCATGGATTTGTCTTGTTTCACCTTCTGTTTCACCTATAGATTTGTCAGAATCTCTAAGTATTCTTCCTAATGCAGGAAATTCATTAGCAATCCTTGTTTTTAGTAATTTCTTACCAAGAGACTCCTCTCTTCTGTTTATGGCTTTCTTAGAAACACTTTTAGCACTTGCGTTTATAGTCAGCCTTATAGCATTACCTCTGTACTGCTCAATCATTGGGCGTATTAGGTTGTGTACTACTTTAATTCTATTCCTTGCTTGGCTTGTGCTATCTTTTAAGAACGCTTCTAAATCTTCATCTTTAATCCACTGATTTCCCTTATAGAAATTCTTGTTTATTTTTGTTTTTGCAATGAAATCAGCATGTGAGGATGTTGATGAGTCTGCAGCTACAAATTTTGCGTATTGAAGGTGGTAAGACTTGTCTTTATCTTTAGTTTCAAGTCTATTTGGTTTTGTTGTCGCTTCTGTAAGAAAGTAAAACATAATTATTACTGTTGTTTGTGAAATGATTCAATTAACTCTGATGAGCTAATTTCTAATATGTCTGCATCTTCTTTTTCAGATATTCCAAATCCTCCTTCAGATTGTGATATTAGAGCTGGTAATGTTTTTGATATTGTTGAACATGAATCTATATATGCTTTCTTCTTTGTCCAGTCTGTTTCTCCGTCTTTATTCAAAAAATCCATACTTAAATTAACATCTACAAGCTTCTCGTAATTTGACATGATTTTTTCAATCATCATTTTAGATCTTATTCTTGGTCCAATTTCAAAAGTTCTCATTTCAGCTATAGCTGTTTTTACTTTTTCAGAAAAATTTCCTGCTATGTATGTATTTCTTACAGTGTCAGCTTTTTTTCCGAAAGATTGCTCAAGAGACAGTTCTATTTTCTGCTTATCATCTTCTTCGTATTTAAACGGACTTGCTTTACAAGCATAATACCATACAAACAAGGCTTCTGACCTTGATAGGTTTCTAAAAGCATCTCTCTTTGCCAATTCTGGATAATCTAATAAAATACCTTTCTTTGTTTCCGGATAAAACATTGAAAGTCTTTTTACATATTCTACATTATCACTCATTAATATCTTTTTTGTTTTATTGGTCTTCTGTTAAGATTTCCGCCTGAATCCCTATATAATTCGTACTTTATAACATACTTATCATCCTCTGATTTTATCTCATAAGGAGTTAAGTGTTCATAGGATAAGCTACAAATGTAAGAAAAAACAACTGAAAATAAAACGTCATCATGAAATTTCCTTTTATCTGCTGTCCCCCAAGTTTCGTTACCTTTTTCTGATACTGTACATATAAAAGTTCTAAGCTGAAGAAAGAATGTGTCTATCCATATATTATCTCCGTATGCTTGGATAAATTCAAACATCTTATTTATTATAAATCTTGTTCTCGCACCTCTATTGTCTATTCCTTCTGTATTAGACCCTCCTTGCATGTATGGTGGTAATTCAGTTCTATAAACAAGACTGTCGTAAAACCCCTTTGTATCTACATAATCAATATAAGCCATACCTATATTTGATTCTACTAATTCTTTAACTCTTTCTTTTTTACCTTCTGAAGCTCCATAGTAAAGTCCAAGAAGCATTGTTTGAAGGAATGTGTACTTATGATTACTATCTCTATAATTCACTATTGCAGACACTGTTTTAAAGTGTGCGTCAAAAATTGATGCTGACATATTAGAATAACCATTATCTGATGCAATAGGATCGACTCCGCTATAATATCTATTTACCCAATTTCTTTTTGGATGCATAAATATAGTACATGAAGCTCTTGGGTCATCATCAGCAGTGGGTACAAATGTAGCTCCAACTATTTTAAATGGTACATCATCATTTTCACCTGCCTGAACCGAAGTGTCAAACACTGGTTCAAAATAACCTTTCTGTGGTTTTGTTACAGCAGGTACATCTCTTATTCTTTCGAGAGACCTGTTTATATAGTCTATAGAAACAAGAGTTTTTGCTGATGTCAAGAACATGTCCTCTATTATTGAAGGGTATGTCTGTCTAAATTGAACCATTTTCTCCTCTCTGTCTGGGCCTTCAACATTATATACAGCCTTTTCTTTGTCGTAGAACTCTTTAGTTATACCTGGTCTTGTTGTCCAGTCGAAAAATATAGGTATTATTGCACTTTCAAATTCTCTATCGGCCCATTTTTTCATGGCAGCCATAAATTCAAGCTCGTAAGCCTTACCTGCCTTATCCATCTCTCCACCTGTTCCCCATGCTATAATTTGACGTTTAATTTCTATCTTTTTTGTGTCAGGATTCTGCCAGAACATAGTAGGTCTTGCTTCACGCATCATTTTACCTAATATTCCAATATAACCAGCCTCATCTATCATTACAAGTTGTGGTGAACCACCATTAATAGCTGACACAGATGGTGCTACTACCTGAAGCTTTGAGTTTAACCCTCTTTTATCACCTTTTTTACCTTTCTCGCTTAGTCTAAACAGATTATCTCTGTCGTTACTTACTGATGGTTTTAACCATTCCGGAAGCTCACTAAAAGGGTATTTAATTTTATCTTCAAAAATCTCTATACCGGTATCTTTATCTTGTGTTATAAATTTCAGGAAGAAATTAGGGTATAATAGAATCTTTTTTAAAGCACATCCACCGAGAGTAGACGTTGCTGCTATCTGTCTTGGTTTACCAATCATCATTGAGTAACCACAGTCAAAAAGATAACATATAACTTCATGTACAGGTTTTGCATCATAAGTTCTTGCTCCTGATGACATATCACCCTCTTTAAGTACGAGGTATTTATTTAAGAAATACAATGTATTTTCTTTACTCCTCTTCATTTCTCTCAAGCAGAAAGTCTTTTTTTCGTCTATTGTTGCAAAATCATTTACAGATTTGTTTTCAGAATACCACTGTTCAGCTTGCTGAACGTAAAGCATAAACTTTTTATAGTTTGTTTTTTTCTGGAACCCAGTATTTATACTGTCAATCCAATCAATAAAATCTCTTTCGTGGTAAACTGTAGATGTTGGCATCCAGTCTTCTTTCTCGATATCTATACTTCCGTCAAACCTATAAGATGTTCCTTCTGTTATCTTTTTAAAACCTTCTGCAGATTTTATTACTACATGCTTATCTTTATCTGATTTTAATTCTGATTCATCGACAATTTTTATATGCTTGTCTGCATTTATAGCGTTGTCACTCTTTATTCTTGGGTCAGATATGATAGATACCTTTTCTTTTTGTATCTGTTTTATTTTTGGCTGACTTATGTAGCCATTTTTTTTCAGTAAGTCAATATCTTCTTTAGATATTTCGACTCCTGTTTGATATAGTTCGAATAAAAATTCTAATCTATTCTCTCTTACTATTTCATTTTTTATCTTCTGATTATTACTCATTTGTTTATTTTTAAAAGGCCCTATGCTTTCACCTATAGGGCCTTTATAGTTTTTAATGGCAACAAAAAACTATTTTTCTTCTTCTTTAGTAGCTTCTACTTTAGCTTCTACTTCAGCTTCTACTTTAGCAGCTTCTTCTACTTCAGCTTCTGCTTTAGTTTCTACTTTAGTAGTCGTTTCAGTAAGCATGCTTATAGCTTTGTTTAAAGATTCTATAGCTACTGTGTGAGCTGTAAAGTAAGATTTTTTAAGCTCTATAAAAGATAATGATTTTGTAACTATTCTTTGGTACTCACGTTTATTTTCTTCATTATTGAATTTAGACAATAATGCATAGACGCTATTTAATGAGCCAACCATTCTTGATATTGATGTATCATAGTTTTCGTTTTCTTTTATAGAAAGATCTCCTCTATAGAATGTGTTTCCGTCCTTTTCGTTATATTTAACATACTGAACCTTGTATTCTATCTCTTTATAAAGAGAGATAAGCATTTTAGACAGTCCATTAATAGATTTTTCTAATTCATCATTAAATCCTTCTGGTAAATCTTCTTTATTTAATGTTGAGGCTTTTTTTGAAAGCAAGTTTACTCTTGCAACTTCTTTTCTTGCATCTTCTATAGATGCTGCTAACTGTTCTAATTTCATTTTTTTTTATTTTAAGTTATTTTTTTACTTTTTAAATAAGGAGAATGTTACTATACTTCGCATTCTCCTTATCGAGACTAAGCTGCTAAACCAACCGGAGCTGGAGCAAGAATTTCTCTGAATAAATTAATTACTTTTCCTTTTACGGAACATAAGTCACTTTCATGCTTTCGCTTTGTTTACCGTCATCCTGCTATCAAATCCAAGTCATCCCCGTTTGTTTAAAAAATGCAAAAGAAGTGTGCTTCATTGAGAGGCATCCTTTGCTGGCGTGGAGATGGAGGGGTTCGAACCCTCGTGTATACATTCTGCCAATAAACAGACTTACTCAGCAAATCTACAAAAAGTTTTTCAATAAAAAAAGCCTTGATAAATTCAAGGCTTTTATAATTTTTAAGATTTTTTTATCTACTAAGGGATAACAGTAGAAATCAATGCAACTAAAGCATCAAAATCAGTGTTTCTATCTGATTCATTAGCGTATACCCACTTTAAATCTTTAGGAGCAGTTCCTGCGGCGTATGTGATAGTTATTTCATATCTCGTAGCTGTAGCGTTAGCTCTTGGTGGAATATCAAGCTTGTTGAAGTTAATAATAGATTCAGCATTAATTGGCTGTACAGTACCTATAGCTCTTGTGCTATGTACCATTGGTTTTGCAAGTGCACTCATTTTTTTTATTTTTTAAGTTAATGTAAATTACAGGATTCAAATATATGAAAAAAAATTTGTTATATAAAAAAGTTTATTATATTTGTCATCGTAAAAGAGAGATTGTCATGGGTTTCTCGTTGTTTAAAAGGTATTCGTGTTTGCTTGATTTCATTAATGCCTTTTAAACAACACACTTTTTTTAAATCAAGTATATGACCTACTCAGTACATTCAAACTACCACATCATTAACTACTTATCAGATCGAAATCTTATTCGCACTTATGCTTATTTTCTAAAGTTTAAGTACGTGTTTAGTTCTTCACGACTACATAATGGTAATAAAGCAAAGCTTTCTCGTATTACTGGAGTATCTGAAAAGAATGTCCGAATCCAAATCGGAAAAATGAGGGAATTGGGATGGGTAAAAGAAATTGATGGGGATTATATCTTTATTTCAAAGAATGAAATGTATGGTTTATATGATTTAGACCTTAAAAAAAGAACTTTCAAGTGTAAAATATTAACAAGCAGTGATGATAGTATTAAGAATATTATAACAAAGCTATCATCTAAGCTTATAGAGTGGAATATCAAAAAGCAGCAAAACTGCATAAATCTGAAGGAAAAGTACGTCCGTTACTTAATTAATAGCAGGGTCAGCGAATCTGATGATGCTGAAAAGGGTCCTCATGTAAAGAGGAAACCTATTAGCAAAAAGGAAAAAGCTCGTCTCAGAAGCCTACGCAAGTCACATCGCATGGGTTTTGTAAGTGAACAGAAAACAACTTCTTTATCTTCTTATGGATTCTCAAGAGTCCTAAATGTTAGTTTAAGTACTGCTAATAGACTTAAAAGTCAAATGATATCCCTTAACCTTATTTCAGCACAAAGTCGATACAGAAGCAAGGATATCTCTTATGGAGCAATACAGCGAATGTCGGTTTTGAGATCTCAAGGTTTGGCTCCTGTAAATAAATTCTGTAAAAACATGAAAATGTTCACTCGAATTTCGGATGCCATCTCTATTAACTATAATAATAACTATAGCTTAAAGAATATTTAAAGATAGTAGTTCCCATTTTTTACCGTATTAATAAAAAAATCACTAAAAAGATTGTTTTTAAGATAAAATAATCTATATTTGCTTAAATAATTTTAAAAAACAGAAGATATGACATTAATAAAATTTGAATTTAAAAATTCTAAATCATTAAAGATTTACCCTAAAAGCAGAAGAGTATCTGTTAAAAATGCTATTACAGCATCTGAAGCTGACGCATTAAAAGCACTTAGAGAGTCAGAAAAAGAGTTAAAACATGTTATGGGTGTTGCTAACATGGGAATCGAAAAGATAGACCAGATGATCAGAAGAGATGTAGACGATGGTCTACATTTAAGAGTTGAATTATTTATTCCTGAATATCTTGGGTTTAAATTTATAGCTGACCAGGATAAAGATGGGGCTTCTATTCACATATATAGCAAGGATGGTTATAACATATCGAGAATAGATGATACAGAATATCTTGTGCTTTGCCCTAACAGACAAAAGCCTGTTGTCAGAATAAGAAACATGTACGAGGCTATCATGATCCTATCAGCTCTTGGTATGGATTTAAATTTTATTGATTTTATGGCCGGAGAATATACGAAGGAAAAAACTCTTGATGAGATCGCTAAAGATGTTATCGGTGAGGTTATTGAAAACAGAAAAAAAGCACTTCCAAATGAGTAGGGTTATTTTATGGGTATTGTTATCAATACTTGAAGCGGCAGGGCTTGTTTTAGCTGCAAATTACTATATAGAGATAAGAGATGTAAAAGAGGACTACCTTGTAAAGGAGGTGGTCCTATCTCGAAAGATTTCTTACAAGCGTTTTGAATACGCAAGAGACTTAGAAGCTATATGTGACAGCTCAAAAACAAGCAAAGACAGAAAAGAAGCTTATCATATAAGGAATGCTAACTACGATAATTTACAGCAATAGGATTTAGAATTGCATTAATAATAATATTGTAATGAACTAAAATAAATAACGTATGAAAAAAGAAATAGAAAAAGCAATTAGAGAAACATTAGTTGTGGATAACAAACAAAGCATTCATATAGCAGTAGAAAAAATATGGAATTTATTTAATGTTAGCAACTGTTCTTGTATAAGTAGAGACACTTTAACTCCTGAAGCAAGAAAAATGTTTGATGATATTGATAAAGCATTAGAAAGAAAAAAATAGTTGCTAACGGTAAATCTATAATGCGTTTTAATGCATTTATAGATAATGTTATAATTCGTTTATTATGAAGATAAATAAAGAAATAAGAAAAAAGGCTATTAAAAGAATGATAGCGAGGTATGAGAAACTTCAATCAGAAGCAAACCCTTACGGTTTTAATGCTGATGATGGAATGAAATACTACTACTTAATTGATTATTGGGAGGATAGGTTAAATGAATTATAACGTACAGGTATAGGGTTAGTTTTTAGGTGATTTAATAACGAAAATAAACAATATGAAAGTAGTAGAAGAATTTGAATACGAAGGATGGATGAGCCAAGAAGCACAGAAGTTTTTTGAAGGTAAATTGATTAGAGAAGAACGCGATGGATGTGCGATAGTTGGAAGTTTTGTTAAGCTGGCAAACGGAAATACTCATTTACCTTCAAAAAGTGATAAGTTTAAAAAATACGAAAATGGTAGTATAACGGTAACTTCAATTTACCGATAATGTTAGCCTAAAATTAACTATATACCGTGTTAGCAAATCGTTTTAATGTTTGCTAACAACCGAATAAACACAACTAAACTAAACTAAAATGAGTAAAGATATAAAAGAAATAATACAAGAGGATATAGATGAAATTTGCACATTTGGGCATTATTCAGTCGCAACAGCATACAACACTTTAATATCAGCAAGAGATAAGATTAAAGAACTACAAAAAGAGGTTGAGAGGTTAGAAGATAATGAAGTTATATTAGCTGATGAAGTTATAAGGTTAGAACAAGAAAACACTAAGTTAAAAGAACAAGTAAAGGAGTTGAAAGGTGATAGTGATTTAGCCTATAATCTTTTAAATGAAGAAATGCGAAAAAAGATGTTCCCTAATGGAAGGAAAAAATTTAGCTTGTAATTAACCAAATAAACAAACAATGAAAGCAGAAGAAACAGAAGAATACTACTTAGTATCAGAAAACACACTGAAGCATATATCTCCTTCAGAGAAATCAAAATGTATAAATCGATATGGTGATCAGGTATGCATTGTAAAGATAGACTTTAAGCAGTTTAAAGACATCGAGGATTCGATGAATGAAGATGATATGCTATATGGTAATATATGGGCCAGAGAGATCACAGACTGCAATGTAAGCACCGATATGATATCTATAGCAGACTGCCAAGAGAATGGCCTCTTCGAGATGATAATGCTGCATATCGGAGCGTCTACAGAAAATAATGTTTCTGCTGTTATCGGTGGAATATCTAAAGACTTAGGTGTTACACCTATTGAATTATTTAACAAATTATAGATTATGGAAATATTAAAATTAGTCTCACTCGTATTAGGAGTGTTAATAATAACAGGATCAGCATTAACGCTTTTTGTTTTAACTTTAATAAAGCTTCACAACATGCTGCATAGAGATTTTGGGTTCTACAGGAGAGCTTTTGGTCTTTTTGTAAGTTTTCCAATATCAATATTAAGAGTATTGTTTTATAAAAAAAGAAAAGCAATAATAACTTATGGTGGATGGATTCAGCTTGGATATGACAAGAATGACTTGATAGAGTATAGGTTAATAGGAAAGCTTATTAAACGTAAGGCGAGGATAAAAGATTTCTTAGAATATGCTGAAGCTGTAAATTACATGGAACAAAACAAGAGCAATACTATATTCTGTGAGGATTACGCATACAGAAAAGGACTTAGCATAACAATAGAAGAATATAAAAATAAATAACAATTATAAACCCTTAAAATCAAAAAAAGATGAGTAAGATCAAAACAAAATTCAAATGTAATCAAGTAAGCTTATTTGAGCATGGAGAAGTAGTAGAGTTAGAAGTAGTAACTCATGGTGCTAAAGAGAATAAATCTCTATCAGACCTTCATGCAAGTGGTAAATTACAGATTAGAATAGATAAAAGCGGAAGTGCTGCAAACTATTTTTCACCTGGAGAAGAATACTTCTTAGAGTTCTCAAACGCTCCTAAAACAGTAGTTCCTCCGAAAGATGTGAATGTGAATTAAACAAAAAAGCCTCACCTAACAAATGGGGCTTTTTATATAAAACACAAAAATACATTTATCCGACTACAAACGACTACAAACGACTACATTCGGATAATTTAGTGTTTATACGGTGAAGAAAGTAGACTAAATACCTAACAATCAATGGATAAAGCAAAATATAAAATCCCAATATACGGAGGGATAGCACATTTCATATTTTTCTCAAAAGAAGAAATAGAAGAGGTAAAGAAAAAATACCAAGTAAGCAAAATCGAAGAATATGACGCTGTTACGCTATACTACGACAGAAGCTCAAAATGGATAATACTATTCCATAAAGACAGAATAACACCAGGAATAATAGCCCATGAAGCTAAACACCTCTTAAACCTAATATTCCAATACAACGGACTAAGACTCGACTTAGATAACGATGAAGCCGAATGCTACTTCCTCGGATGGTTAGTAAATAGAATACATGAAGCAGTAAGGAGATTCAACATAACCATTAAATAACAACTCACCTTCTCACAACAAGCAAATCATACCCCATATAAACCAAACTCTTATACGCCACACTATAAGGAATCCTAATCTCACCATTCAAATATAAATTCATAGACCTCCTCGATACACCAACACTATTTGCAAGCTCATTCTGAGAAATCTTCTTCTCCTTCCTAATCTCATTTATAACCTTCAATACATCCATAATAAATATTTTTTACCCCAAATGTAATCATTCTTTTGCCAACTACGTCGCAACATGGGAATATATGTTACCATAATAAAACCCATACACCCCAAAAATCAGGTCATATTTTCACAAATCAGCAACCATACCCCTACCCTCTTTAAAAAAGAACCCCAGAACACAGATCATAAGTGTAGGGTAGGTCCAATAATATAGAAACCATACCATAAACACCTACAGCACTGAACTGTACTTCTTAGGCTTAAAACACTACTGCTTACACTTAAAACACTACGTATCACAGCTAAAAGACCACGCCTTAGGCTTGCAAAGACTATTTGTACTTGTGGGACTTTAAACCTCCCAAAGCCACCCCTCCCCCTTAATGAATCGGAAACCCAAACAAGAAGAGACAGAACCGAAGCCCCTTTTTAATAGTTTGTTTGTGTTGTGTTGTATATGTTGTGTTGTCTTCCTTTGTTTTGTGTTGGTCCGCTCCTTGTCTCTTATTGCTTTTTTTCTACATGGTAGTATTATTTTATAGCGTTGGAGTGGGGGAGGGGCTCAATGTTTATAAGGGCTTAAGATTTCTATTTAACATAATGTAAATTATAAGACAGTTCAAAGGGTTTTTTGAGGGTCCTTTTTGTTTTGAGCTGTATTAATAAAGAAAGTTTATTTATTTATACTTCATAAACTAATTACATTTAGCACTTTCGTTAACCGTTTGTAAACGACTACATTCGGCTTTGACCCTGCTACCACTGGCTTTGAGCTTTAAAGCGAGAAAAAATCTTATTTAGAATAATTCTAAATTACGCATATTTGTTAATTTATTTCTGTTTTATAGTTCAAAATCAAAATATCATGTATATATTTGCTAAGTCTTGAGGATGTAACGACAACCAAATAAGACTCTTTATTGTTCTTTGAATTCCTGTACTATTACTTTAGAGTCTTTTGAGGCTTGCACGTTTAACACTGTTAATATATACGTGTTGTGTATTGCTTCCTTTAGTTAGTAGATAGATTATAATAGTCATTATGTTACGCTTTGCAGTATGTTTAACTATTCTATTAAAGCCTATTGTTATTCTCTTTATATGTAATAGTATTTGAATTTAGAACAACCGCCCGAAAGGAGCAAAAAAACAGTTCTTTGCTTCTTGTCCCTTTAGCTAATGCATAACGCTATAAAGATGAATTAACCACCAAAGGGGGTGAGGCTAACAAGCGAAGAAATTCGAGAGCAGAAACTTTTAAACAGGGTTATAATGTAGCTTGTTAGGTTGTTTAACACTCAACAAAACCACGTTTAAAACGTCGGTAAAAGTGTTTAATGGTAATGAATTTACCAAAACGGGGAACAAATAAACCGTTTTAAAATAATGACTAAATGAAGTTAACTATTTAGTTTAAAAAAGCGGTTAACGCCCCTTTGTTACTATTGTGTAATTAATCCGAGCGAAACGGACAAAGGGAGCTAAAATTATTAATTAAAACTTTACAGCAATGATAACAAAAGAAAATTTGAAGTCCGTAATGGACGCAATAACAAAAGAAGATATTGAAAAAGTCTTTAATTCTAATGATGATTATTTAGCATTGCAATTATACATTTTTAATGCTGGTTATGTTGTAGAATTAAATTCTATCGAGCCATGCACATACGATTCAGAAGAAATTGAGGCAAATGGAGGGCTAATAATAGATAAGGATGATTTTTTAAGGTTGTTTAAAGAGTCTGAAAGTATCAACCCTTTTTTAATTGAATTAATCTAAAAATTAAAGCCATGACAAAAGAAGAAAAATTAAAATACATTATTGACGAATTAAACACAACACCCAAAGAGGGAGTTTATAAGGCAAAGCAATGTATAAAAATTAAAAAGGACGCTTACACCGAAAAAATAGAAATGTTAGAGAAACTAACTTTTGAACAAATTAAAAAACACTCTTTTGTTAGTGAAGTTTTAAGCCTATCTGAGCGACTCGAAAAGGAAAGCTATATAAACAGGCTAAAAAATAAAGTTAATCGTTTAGAGCGTCACGCATACGCTCCAGAAATGAACAAACTACACTTTAAAGATGGTAAAAGCGTGAATACACCGCAAAGAACAACCATTGAAGAGGCTATAAATTACTTTATTTTTAGTAACTCACTTTATCAAATAAAAAGAATATTATTAAACAACTAAATTTTACAGCCATGACAAACAAATATCTATCTACAGCCGTATTAAAAGAAGTTAATACTATTGCACAACGTAAACAGCTACAAAAGAAAGTTAAACACGCTAATACTAAAGAGAGTTTCTTTTTCGGGTTGTTCTTATGTACTACATTACTATTAATATTTACACTCTAACAAACCGCCCGAAACGATGCAAAAAACAACTAAACTATACAATTTAATTTGGATGCTTGACGGCAAACAAAAGGAAGTTATATTAATAAATAAACCTTATGCACTTTGTAAGTGGGAGCAACGCAAAAAAGAAAATACAACACATAAAACAGGTAAATTAATAATCTTACAATCTAATATTTAAAGCCATGAAAAACTTAAAAGCACAATTAAAAAGAGATGAAAAGCAAACATTTAAAAATAACATTGAATCTTTAAATGATTTTAACACTATAGAAGAATTATTGAACCAATGGAGGTTTAAAGATATAATTCCAGTAAGTAGTAAAAACAAAAAATGGTCTTCAGCTAATGAGCTGAAAGAATACTTAAAAGCACGTTATAAAAAAAGATATGAAGCAAGAACTATTAAAGGGCTTGAGCGAATCGAGACAATAAAAAACTCACTTGAAATTGAAAAAATTGTTATTACTGTAGACTGGAATAAAAGCCGCACATGGGGAAATAATGCACAGGCAGAAATAAAAGTTTTCTTAAAAAACGGACTTTGCGAATACTTTAAAGGTTCAAGAACTTCGGGGTGTGGCTATGATAAAGAAAGCACTGCAATTTCAGATGCTTTAAACCAATGCAACGGACTATTAAAATTATTATACAAAGTAAAAAACAAAGATGTAAATAAATCCAATAGAGATTTAATCGGTTATGGTTCTGGTTACGGACTTTTACCAAGTTTTGAGGGTGGCGTAGGTGTTTCATGTATGTATAGAATATGCGAATCAATAAACATGAAATTTAAAAACATTGCAAACGGTAAAAACTTTGATGTTTACGAAATAACGAAATAGTTAACTGATGAGCCTATAAAGGCGAAACAAAGAGACTTAAAACCTCTCTTTGTCTTAACTTAAAAAATTAAAGCCATGAAAAAAGTATTTAACAGTTCAAGCGATGTAATACATTTATTCGCACAAAGAGACCAAAACGAAGCAAGATGCAGCAACGTATTTTTTGATAATATAAATAAGATATACAGTTACGGACATCATTATTTATTAGGGGAGTTTATAGACGATAATACTATAATGATTGACGATAGAGGGTATAGTGTTACAACCTCAAAGCATATAAATCAAATAAATTATGCTACACGCCAATACAAGCAATTTTATAAAAGTCAAACAGACATTGACACCGTATACGAATCAGTGTTGAGTAATAAAAAAGCTTTAATCAATGCAAGAAAGCCTGAAAAATATATTACACCTATTTTAAGCCTATTTGAGCGACTTAATGAGTATTTAACGTACACAAAGAATAAAACAGTTAAAAAGTCCGACAAATACAAGGAAATTAAATCTATTGTAAAGGTTGTAAGTAATTTCGATGCTGACTTTCAAAAGAAAATGCAAGATACTGAAAAGAAAAGAATTTTAGCATTAAAAAGAAAGGAAGCAAAGCAGGTAAAAGAAAAGCTACAAAAGTTTAACAGCTATGAAGTAGATAGTATTTACATTGGTGGCGAAGACTTTTTAAGACTATCCAAAGACGGAACAAAGGTAGAAACGTCTCAAAGGGTATCAGTTAGCAGAGAGAATGCCAAAGCCTTGTATGAAATGATTAAAAGAGGTATCGATATTAAAGGGAAGCATATTGAAAACTATGTCGTAACAAGTATAAACGGCACTTTAAAAATAGGTTGTCATAACATTAATATTGATAGTGTACATGCTATTGGTAAACAGTTAACATAGTAGGAATCATTTCTTTTATACTATCAAGTGAAGTATTTACTATCTAAATAAAACAGCCATGAACATAAGAGAAACAAATTTTAATAAAGTTGCTCAGATGCAAATTGAAAGGTCGAAAATTGAAAGACTTCAAAAGGTTATTGATGAACTTTTTGACCTTAGTTTAACTATGCACTTAGACCCAAAGCAACAAATAAAAATTGAGGCTTCTATTAAGCGAACTGAGGAACTTTATGAGGAACAATACAACTTTGTTAAGGCTATAGAAAAAAAGGTTCTTAAAGAAGACTTTGAAAAAAGAAACGGTAATAAATACACCGATAGAGACAACATAATTAAACTTAAATAAAACAGCCATGACAACTACAGAAATATTAAGCAAAAGATTTACTAATCTTAGAGACGATGTAGTAAAAGAAATAAAACAAATATCTTCAGGTAATACATTTGAAATAGAAATGAACCTTTACAACATGGAAGGTCAAGGGCTTATTTATATCGTAAAAGATGGAGAGATTGCAGAGAAGCAAAGCGATGAAGATGGAGACAATGTTTATATTGAGTTTTACGAAGTAAGCTTAGATGATTTAGTATTCATTCTTGAAGCAATAACCGAAGAGAAAACATGTAACTATTTCTCAATAAACGGCTACTGGAAAGACGACAAGTCAGAATTTGAAAACCTAATTGTAAAAGAGTTTGATGAAATAGACGAAGAAACAGACGAGCTTGTTTTTTACTATGGATTATCTGAAAAAGACATTCAAGAAGCTATAGAGCTGAAAGAAGAAACAGCTCATGATTTTGTAATAACATCATACGAACCAACTAATATTTAAAAGCTATGAAAAACTTAACGGAAGAATTTAAAAACTATAGACTTATCCATAATTTCAGACATGAAGAACCATTAAAAGCATGGGTAAACGAAGGTAATTTTAATGACATCTACAAAGAGGATTGGAACGCCTTAATGGAAGTGGTAGATATTATAGAAAATTTAGGATTCCCTGTTACAATATTTATTGAGGGTATACAAATAACAGATGCAAGAAATGGAGAAAATATTATTTGTATAAACGGAGAAAACAACTCAGGAACCAACAATAAAAGATTAGATTGCTACAACGGTATTGTAGAATTTATTAAATGGTATAATAAATATAAAAAATAATCAAATAAAATTCTCATGGCTGAGATAAGAAACAGGCTTTTAAGCTTGTTTCTTCCCTTCGGGGTAACTTAGCTATAGAATTAATATTAACCGCCCATAAGGGCTAAAAAAACAGCCATGACAAACAAACATACAAAAGGGGAATGGATTACTTACGAAGGACAAATCTACCCACAAGAAACAGGAAAAACACTTGCCTTAATTCCTTACTTTGATAAAGATGATGAAGAGCAAGAAGCAAACGCCAAACTTATAGCAGCAGCTCCAGAGTTATTAGAGGCTTTAAATAACCTAATACTTGCAAACACACATAACAAAGGAGAGTCTATTATGAAAAGAATAGATGAAGGAATTGAAGCAATTAAAAAAGCAACGGAATAACAAGTGTATTATCTAAAATAAAACTATAAGCCATGAAAAAATATATTATAATAGAAACTTGGAACGGTGAAGGGTACACCGACTCAGACGCAAAAGTAATGGAGTTTAAAGACAATGTACACGCTATGATGTATTGTAACTCAAAGTCTAAAGAATTAAATGGAGTATCTGAGTTAATAGATAATGCTTTTTTCTATGAAGACGAAAAGAAAGAAAACTCAGGAGCATACTATTTTGAACCATACACAGACGACATTATAGGAGTTATTCTTAATCCTTGTATAAATGATTACGAAATAATAAGAAGCGTTAAGGAATGGGATAAGGCTATTGTTTACGCCTTAATGAAAGGAGATAGAGACGATTTAGATTCTGATGAATGGGGATTCTTTAACGATAGAACAAGCGACAGAGTTTACATTCATTCAGGAAGCGAAAGTGGAGATGCTTTGTTTATTGATTTGCAACCAACACAAGAAGAAGACGAGCAAGATAAAGATGCTATCATTAAACTCTTAGTTGATAGGTTAAACGCTTGTCATACTGCTATGGATTCAGCTACTGACGATATGAGTGAGTTTAATCTTACTGATATGAATGCTTACAATGACCTTTTAGGAGAATTAGTACCTAATGAGGAGCTTCTTAAATCTATCGAGGAGAAAACAAAGATAAATCTATCCTCCCAAGATTTCATAGTTCAGGAACTTACTCTTATTAGAGATAGAAATGAATCACTTAAACAAGCTTTGATAGATTGCAGACAAGCTATGCTTGATACTGGTAGGTTTAATAAAAATAGTATTCAGATTATTAGTATAGATTTAGAACTAAATAAATAGATATGCAAAACAAATACAACGACCCAAGGATAACAGACTCCAAAAAGAAAGGAGTTTGTTTAGAAACAGGAAAAGAAATAAATAAATTCGATAGAATTCTTCTTGACCCTAACGGTATGAAAACTTACTGTAAAGACAGTAAAAAGTTTAAAGAGTTCGCTCAAGCTAACGCACCAAAATTAGATGGAAACTAAAAAAATAGACGTAGTTACCCTTATCATAAGAGAAAAAATCCTTCTTGAAGAGCAAGACCACGTTCTTCTATTTAAATCACTCAGGAAAAATCCTTTTATGATACCAAAGAAATGTATCTATAATTTTGAAAAAGTCATAACATGGTTCCCTCATTGGAAAGGTAGGTATCAAGATAAGGCTTTTAAGTTTCAAATACCACTATGGTTATACGACAAGAAAAAGGAGGAGATTCCAGCCTTGTTAGATAATATCATAGTGGAAAATACTCACGTTTAAATCACTATTATGAAACACGAAAGAGAATGGAAGAGGGTTAACTTCTTAGGTTTGTATGATTACGAAATATCAACCGATGGAGGTATAAGAACTAATAATGGACTTAGATACATCCCTACCTCTATGGATGAAGAAGGATATAAAACTGTGATGTTAAACTATAGAGGTAGAAGAAAGAAGTTTTATATCCATAAGCTTCTTTATGATACTTTTAAAATAGTATCTAATGAAATGCCACTTGTAAGAATGGAACCACCACCATCACACTCTATGCTTAGTGATAATGAAGAAGACTATGGCAAAGGAGCTAATAGTAGACATTGGATAGAGCTTAAGGAAGAAATAAAGAGGGTTGAAATATTACGCTTCAAAGCAGATCAAAACGAAAAAAGGAAGGACTCTAATTTAGAATCGTTCTAAACAAAAAAATCTATAAATTTACAGAATCATGGAATTATATGAAGATTTAGTAGCTCAATTTAAGAGAGAAAGAAAAAGACAAGGATTGTCTCAGCCTGATATCGCCTCAAGGTGTGATGTTAGTATTCATACTATATCAAGAATGGAGTCAGGAGCAAATATACCATCAATGAAAGCTTTTGTAGAAGCTTGTAGGGGAATGAAATGTATCGTTGCTGTTATTCATGTTCCTGATGGAACGGATGTATCTAAAGCAAGGAAAGTTACTTTAGATATAGCTGGAGATGATGATGATGACTTTCAGTTATTCCCCGAAAGAAAACCTAAAGAAGATAATTTCGATGGAGATTATGATAATTGGGATGATAGTAAAGATAATATTAAGGAGGATTAGTTATGATTCCAGGATTTGAAGAATTTACAGAAGATGTAAAAGAAGAAGATATAAAAAACATCAATCTTATCGCTAAAGGCTTAACCCCAAGGGTAGGGATAAAGAATGCCATCACAAATACAGACATGAGAGCTTTACTTTATCTTAATTGTGGTATAAATATCAGTGACGCAAAGTTAAGGCGATATATCCAGCATATTAGAGCCCATAGACTTGTTTCTATGTTGTGTGCAAGCAAGAAAGGTTACTATGTAGCTACAACTGTAGAGGATTGGATTAAGTATCGTGAAGGGTTTAGGTCAAGAGTAAGAAGCATGTCATTCACGCTTGCTTGTATGGACTTAGATGAAGTAGAAAATAATGTTTTAAAATAAATCAATCAATTAATAACTAAAACCTAATTAAAATGAAACGATGGACCACTACCCAAATGCTTGCTAACGAGATAGCTTCATTAGATAAGTCTAATAATAGTTCAAAAGAACTTAATATTAGTCAATGTAATAACATTGCTAAGACAGTAAGAAACCTTTATGCTAACGGAGGAAAACAATTAGTACTTAATCATACTACAGAAACACTTCCTTCATGGCCGTATGATAGCAATGGACTTACAATGGAGCAAAAAGATAGAGTAGATGTAATTCTAAGAAAATTATTTAGATTCCATGCCTTCCCTTTTAGTAGAATTGCTTGTAACATGATCAGAATTGCTAAAAAATAACTATGGCTAAAGTATGTAATAGTGAAGGATGTAATAATCCAGTATTCTCTAAGGGATATTGTAAGTATCATCAGAACCAAAGGACCGATGATAAATGGATAACATCATTAGCAAAAAGAAACAATCCTAAAGTAAATTCAATAAAGAAAAAAGTTTTGCCTACACCTAAAATATATTCTGGAATTAATGACCTGAATGCTAAAGGTGAGGCTGAACTTTTTAAGAAAATATGGGATAGTAGAGGTCATGTAAGTTTCTTGTCTAGCAAGCTTATAACAGAAAGAGAAGGCTCTCCTTTTTGGTTTAGCATCTTTGCTCATGTTCTTGCTAAAGGGAAAGCTAAATACCCTAAGTTTAAGATGTATAGCAAGAACATTATTATTCTTACGCCTACAGAGCACTTTCTATTGGACCACTGCTCTGAAGATGAAAGACAAAAATACGCAAGCAGGAACAACTGTAGCTGGGATAAGGTTTACGAGTTAAGAGAAGAGTTAAAAAGAGAATATGAATTAACAACCTAAAAAATAGTTCTTTAAAATAATTGAAATAGTATCAAATAAATGCTTAAATTTGAAATGTAGATTACTAATATTTAGCGGTATTAGGACAGGTTTGTTAGGCGGCTTTCTACATTTCATCTTTAGCTTAGCAGACATACAACGCCTAACAGCAGTTGATTATTCGGAACTGCAATAACAAAAAAGATACTAAACGTTAGGTTAGAGTATAATTAGATACTGGTTTAAAAGTGTATGCAATGTTTTACCGACAACATACGACCTGCAAATTAGATAGAACCTAACCAGTACCGCTAAAGAGTTTTTATAGAAATATAGAAGCCACTCAAAGAGTCAGGGATGCGAATGCTAATTATGCTTAGTTAAATTAAAATTTTAACAAATTCTACTTGCAGGGATATAAGGTTTACTATGATATAAATTGAAAAAAATGAAAAAAAGAAGTCAAAAACCTGTAGAAGTTTATTGTGATGGCTCCGCTGCTATGAGTGATTCTCGTAATCCAGGTGGATATGGAATTGTCCTATTATTTGGCTCTAAGAAGAAGGAAATAAAAAGCAAAGCCTATCATGGAACATCTATATCAAGGATGGAGATGAAGGCTATAATCCATGCATTAGAACACCTTAAACCTGGGTATGACTTATATGTGTATTCAGACAGTAAGATGGCTATAGACAGCATAAATAGAAGGCTATCAAGATGGATAGAGTTTGGTGTTCTTGAAGAGAAAACAAACGCTGATTTATGGAAGAGATTTCTTAAAGCTAAAAGAACACATATTGAAGGGGGGAGCACACTATTATTCTCATGGATTAGAGGTCATTCAGGTAGTAAGTACAATGAGATGGCTGACGCATTAGCAGGGAAAGCTGCAAGAGGTAATCATAAAGTTAAATGTTCAACTAATAATTAGAAGACATGAAAGATAAATATTACACACCAGAAATAGAAGAGTTACATATTGGGCTTGAATATAAGGTTGGACATTTTGAGTTGATATGTACAAGTGTTAATACAGACACTATTAGTGGTTCAACATACAAAGTTTCTATAAAAGATAGGGTTAACCATACCTTCAGTAATAGATTGGCTACTGTTAAACACCTCGACAGAGAAGATATAGAGAGTGTTGAAATTAATGGAGAAAAATTTATACATGATTTTAATCTTGATGGTGAAGAGCATCCCAGTTTATTCAACGAACATGGATATTCAAAAGGTTATGCCCTTGATACACAACTAAAAGATGATAAGCTAATATTGCTGTATCATTTTCCTGATGGATATGTTGTTATAGATTTAGTATATAATTGTGGTTCATCACCTCATTCATTTTCTGGTATTATAAATAACAAAAGCGAGCTTAAACGAATTTTAAAACAAATAGGGGTATGATAAACACATACATATACAACAAAGAGAAAAAGACTTTAGGATTTATATTCTATCTTTTCGAAAATAATCAATTTGTAAACGACTATGACACCTACGAGTCTGTTGTTGATATGGATGTTTATTACAGAACCTCTAAGTCAGATATCTTAGGTATTAATTTAGAGCGATTTATAAGCTATTGTAACGATAGTATTGATTCAGATACTATTCTTATTAAGGAAGCCACAGAAATGCTTAATAAGGCTGCCCTGTGGAGATCAAAACATAGAGAGAAGTATAAGGATTTTTTGGAGATGATGCTTCGAGCTAAAACAAGGATGAGAGATCTTGTTAATGCAACAGATGGTCCAGAGAGAATTAAAGCTTACATGATGTATAAAGTTATGCTTGATTTTATTAAGATGGAATTGAATTAACGGTTTGTGTATGACCAGTAGCGGAATACAAATAACAAAACAATTTAATACAGATAAACATGAGCAAAGAGAATGAAGTTAAAGAACCCACTAACTTTGAATTTAATGAGCGAGTGGTTTGGGACTCAGGATTTGGATATGAAATAGGACACTTTTTGGGTGAAGGAAATTCATATAATACTTGGTTAATTGACGTAAGAACTGGATTGATTGTAGAGCCGTTTTCATACTCAAAAATCGAAGTGTTCAAGTATACAAATGAACTTATCAATAAGTTAACCGCCAAATATGGTTATGAGAAACGTTTCTCGGAGCTGTTTTAAATGGTGGCTAACGTTTTGGCTAAACAGCGTTTTAATGCTGTTTAGGTGGTGTTATAATTTGTTTGATTTAAAATAATAAAATATGAACGACAAAGATAAAATACATAATATGGCTTCTTGTATGTTGTCAATATTAGATAGTTTAAAACTATACGATAATGACAGTTTATTACTTGATAATGAAACCTTATCAGAGGTTATGTTTAGAAAAATGAAGGCTTACAATATAGATTTGAATAAAGAATTGGGGTTTACTCACTTGAAACCGATAACTAAAAATAAATTATAACGTTTAGTGTATGAAATGTGGAGCAAAGCGGAATTTTTTATATACCGTGTTATGCTCTTTTAAATTTAGAAAAAATGGAAGCTATAGAAAAATTTGAAGATGAATACAACTCTTTAATGTTAGAGTTAGATATGTTGGAAAATAAGAAAATAAATAAACTAAAAGATAAGTTTGTTAAAAAACTCCCTTTTAAAAAGGGTGATATTATTTATAATGTAACCGGAATTATAAAAATAGATAATATTGATTTTAAAATAGGTTATAATGGTAGAGGTGAATTATTACCAATATATGCCACATTTAGTGGGGTTAAGTATAAATGGGTAAAAGATGGTTTTGTAACACCTACCAAAAATAAACAAAGAGGGGATTTACATTCTTATGGGAATTTAAAAAGGATAGATAAAAGTAAGATTGTATAATTGAGCATAACGCATGGTGGTAAAAAATCGTTTTAATGTTTTTTACCACGTGTTATACGCTGGCACGGTTGATTAAACGATAAACTTAAATTGAAACACAAAACAAAATTTTTATTAAAATGAGCGAGGGCAAAAAAGAAATTAAACACTTAAAGGAAAAAGAAATGCAAGAAGTAATTGACTTCTATTATTTCATTGATGATTACGGACATATTTTTTATGATGACCCTAAGATATTAGAAGAACCATTTAAGAAGATTATTGAAGGCATTGAGCAAGTAAAAAATATAATTAACGATAACTATGATAGATAAAAAGAAAATACTGAATTTATATGCAGGGATAGGCGGAAACCGAAAACTGTGGGGTAATGAATATGAAGTAACGGCAGTTGAATTTGAACAATACATTGCAGATGCTTATAAGGAACTTAATCCAAATGACGAAATAATAGTTTCTGATGCACACCAATACTTAATTGAGAACTTTCAAAAGTTTGACTTTATTTGGAGTAGCCCACCTTGCCCATCACATAGCAGAACAAGCACTTCATTAAGCGGATGGGGAGTATTTAGATACCCTGATATGAAACTATACGAGGAAATAATTTTCTTGAAACACTTTTTTAAAGGAAAATTTGTGATTGAAAATGTGATACCATATTATGAAACTTTGGTAAAACCGACCATTGAAATTGATAGGCATTTATTTTGGTCAAACTTTCCAATAAAACCATTAAAAGTTGAAAGAAATTATGATGTAAGTAGAGCAACAAAAGAAGTACTTGCAGAACATCACGGTATTATTTTGCCCGAAAAAACAAAAGATAAACGAAAACTTTTGAGAAACTGTGTAAACCCTGCTGTTGGATTACATATTATTAATTGTGCGTTGGTAGATTTTAATAAAAATTTTGAACCGCAAACTCTATTTGGAAACGAAATGTAGTGCTTGCGTATAACACCCGAATAAACAACATTCAAAATTTTGAACATGGAAAAAGTTAATAATCAACTACTTATAGAAACAGACCAAATTGTTGACCGTAACAAGATGGTTCAAATAATTGAACTATTAAGTTATAAGTTAGATTTAAAAACGGTTAGTAATTATGCAAAAGACAATAATATAAGTTACAACGGTGTTAAGAAATTCAGAAATAAAATAACAATAGGTGGAGTTAAATTTGTTGTTGATGATGTCAATAAAAACAACTTACCTTTTTAAACTAAACTAAAATGAGTAAACTAAATTTTGAAGATTGGAAAAAGGAATGTAAAAAAATAATATACGAACAAACAGAAGGTGTTGATGTAGATGAAGGTATGGTTAAACATAATATGGAATTTGTTGATGATTGGGATTTGGAATATGAGGCTGGTTATACCCCTAAAGAAGCAGTTGATGAAGCAAATGAACATGCGAGAGATCATTTTTTAGATAACCAGTAATATTTTATAACAACCGGCTAAACACAACTTAACCAATTAATAAAAATATAAAATGAGTATTATCCTTTTTAAATAAAATAAAAAAACCTATGAAAACAAGAGGAAGTAAATTAATAATAACAAAGAAAGACCTTAACAGAAGGGTGGTCCTTGTTAGAGGAATAGAATTTGAAGAACAGATGGCTGGAGCAAGAGATGCCTGCAAAAGTATAGCTCCAGATGCTGTAGTTATTAAAGAAGAATCACTTGAGGACTACAATAAATTCAGAGATAAGAACGGTAAAAAACCACTACCTGAATCTGAAATATTAATAGTTGATTTAACAATAAAAGAGGAGGATTTAGATGTATAAAGGGATTAACGTTCTATCACTTTTCGATGGAATGAGTTGCGGACAAATAGCACTTAATAAAGTAGGAATTGAGTATGAAAATTACTTTGCTTCTGAAATTGATAAATATGGAATTAAAGTATCAATACATAATTACCCAAACACCAAACATTTAGGTAATGTTAAAGAAATAGATTATAGTAAATTACCAAAAATTGATTTGTTGATTGGTGGCAGTCCTTGTCAATCTTTTTCATTCGCTGGGAAACAAAAAGGAATGATAACAAAGGATAATGTTGAAATATTAACATTGGAGCATTATTTAGAATTGAAAAATAATGGTTTTGAATTTCAAGGGCAATCATATTTGTTTTGGGAATATATGAACGCATTAATTACTTTGAAACCTAAATATTTTTTATTGGAAAATGTTAAAATGAGTGATAAATGGAAAAAAGTTTTAAGTAATGCGATTGGTTGCGAACCAATACTTATTTGTAGTGGAAATATTTCAGCACAAAACAGACCACGTTATTATTGGACTAATATACCAAATGTAGTTGAACCAACTAAAATAGATATAAAACTGAAAGATATTCTTCAAACAGATGTATCTGAAAGGTATAATATTAAAGACGAAAGAGTTGATACACTAATGAAGTTTTTAAGTAAAAATTATAAACCGACTGGTAAAGTACCAACGCTAACAACTGAATTAGCACATAGTACTGGTAAAAACTTTTACCCAAAAACATTAGTTGAGATATTTGATGTATTAGGATATTATAGAAGATTGACACCTATCGAAGTAGAAAGATTACAAACAGTACCCGATGACTATACAAGCGTAGTTACCGATACTGAAAGATACAGAATGTTGGGTAATGGTTGGACTGTAGATGTGATTGCTCATATACTTAAAAACATGGGATTATGAAAATACACTTCAACTTCACCCCAAGAAAGGGGTACAACCTAAGAGATAAACTTTTTGACCTTCTAAATAATGAAGACTTCTTTAAGTATCTTTCTCACATGGTAGATAAGGAGGTTAGGATGGAGCTTAGGCCTGCTGTTAAGAAGGGAAGCAAGGAGGCGATGTATTCATTCTATTATGGAGCAATAATACCTTTAGCAATGAGAGCATATTCTGATCTTGGATATGAATTAATTGATGAAACTCAAACAGACTATCTTTTAAAAGCCGAATTCGCAAAAGGGGTTATGATGACTCCTGAAGGTGAGCAGAACTATCTATTAGATAAATCTAAGATGACAAAAGAAAGGCTGACAAAGTATATTGCAGACTGCCTACTTCATCTTGAAATGAATCTTGGAGTCAAAGACCCTCCTAATTCGGAAGAGTATAAAAACAAAATTAGCACAGGCTATGCGTTTAGAAGCGTGAAGAATATTAAAAATAATTAGTATATTTGAAGTGCTAAATCGTTATTAATTGAATATAAAAAATCCCATATCATTGCATTGTCCTTTAGACCCTTTAGGGTTGACGGTTTAGCCCTTGTATTTGATATGGGTATTTTTATTATGAAGGAATGCAGTAGATGTTTGTTGCTCAAGTCTAAACTTGAGTTTGGAAATCAAAAGAATAGTCCAGATGGTTTAAGTTACATTTGTAAAGGATGTGATAGAAAAAAAGGATTTGAATATAATCGAACCAGAGACGGGATAATAACAAAAATATTAAGTTCTCAAAAGAAAAACTCAAAAAGAAGAGGGCATGAGGCTCCAGCTTATAATAAACAAGAATTTAAAGATTGGATGCTTTCCCGACCAAACTTTGAACCCCTCTACCTTGCCTGGGTATCATCTAATTATAATCGAGACCTAAAGCTGTCTGTAGATAGGTTAGATGACAATCTACCGTATAGCATTGATAATATCCAGCTAATGACTTGGGGCGAAAATTACAGAAAATCAAGAGCTGATATTCAAAGTGGAAAACTTAGGACCAACCATAAGGTTGTAATAGGGACGAACATAAATACTGGTGAAAAAATAGAATTTGACTCATTAAAAGAAGCCGCTAATTATATTGGTGTCGATTCTTCAAATATTACTAAATGCTGCACAGGTATTCAAGGGTCTTCAGGAGGTTATTCCTGGAGGCATAAATAAATCAAAAATAAACTTGTAATTACGATTTATTTATCTATATTTGCTATCCGATTTAATTAATAAAAGAACAGAAGATTATGGGATTAACGATTACGAATAAATACGGAGTGAGCGAAGCTATTGTTAACGCCACAAAAATAGATAATCATCGAGTTATTGGTGACATCTCAGTAACAGGACTACTTGATGCTCCACAGGTTCGTATTCTGAAGAGAACCTGTGAAATGGAGGAAGATGTTACGGATAGAATATGGGCCTTAATGGGAACCGCTGTCCATTACATGTTGCAGCTCGGAGAGGTAGGGGCAAGGGAAGCTAAAATACTTCTTGAAGCTGCTGAGATTCTAATGAAGGAGGATGAAGAGAAAGCTTCTAAATGGATAACTAAATTTGTCAAAGAGAAATACCCTCAAGCAATAAATAAAGATGTCCTTACTGAAGTTACATTGTCTCACACAATGCATGATATGACCTTTTCTGGTACATTTGATAGGTACACTATATCTAAATGTCATCTTGAGGATTATAAGAATACTTCTGTTTACCCTTACATGAATCCTGAAGCACAAAAGAAATGGGTTGGACAACTTAATGTGTATGCTTTCCTTCTTAGAGAGAATGGTTACGAGGTAAAAAAAGCTGATATAACCGCCATTTTTAGAGATTTTTCAGCAGCTAAATCATTTCAAAAAGGTTATCCTAAAAAACCTATAGAGACATTTAATATCCCATTATACTCTCAGGATTTTATGCGTGATTATATTGGTAAAAGAATACTCCTTCATAAGGAAGCTGAATCTGGTAATATACCTCCATGTACTGCAAAAGATATGTGGTCCGTAAAAGATAGTTATGCTGTTACAAGTCCAGGAAGGAAAAGAGCTATTAAGCTATTTCCTACAAGGCCATTAGCTGAAGCTTTCTTATTGGGAGAAGGTGCTCAATACCCTAAAGCAGAAGTTGAAGTAAGGATAGGTGAAGCAAGAAGATGTGCTTCTTATTGTCCTGTGAGTCATGTGTGTACTCAGAATAAAGAAAGATTACAACGAATAGCTGAAGAGGCTGAAAAATAAAAAAAGCTTATGATTAAATACTATTTCTATGGAGTCTTAATGTTCCTTGAAATACTTTATCTAAAAATACTTGACGGACTATCAAGACTGTTTGATGAATCCTTGACGGAGGATGACATCATAACGATAGCCGATCAAATTCTTGCAAGATACAGTGATAAGGAGGTGGATTATGGTTGAATGTCAAAGGTGAAGGCGTTACTTCTATACATATAATATAAAAAAAAGACTACAGTAGTTCAGTTGGTTAGAACAGTGTGCCCTCTAATGGTAAAAGATGCCTAAAAAATAGGGATAAACACACAAGCCGTAGGTTCGAGTCCTACCTGTAGTCCAAAACAACAGCACGCTGGGGAGATTTGTATCTTATCTCCTTGATGCAGTACTCACTAATACGCCATGCTATATGCTGGATGAGGAAATGAGACGGAAAACAGGTGGTCTGGTTTTTACTCAAACATCTCTCTGTTGAGGGTTTAGCTTGAACGAGTTAGAAATAACTGAAGGTACAGTTTAGGCGGTCACATCATGCAGAGAGTTCCTGGTAGTTGGATTAGACGAAATTTTAAAAAGGAATGACAGCGTGGAAAGACACGCATTTTTTTTACACTAACAAACTAAAAATAAGAAGATGGAAGGATTAAAATTAATTAGAGCTGAAGTAAAAAACTTCAAAAGTATAACTCATAAAATAGTAGAATTTAATGGTCGTTCAGCTATTATTCTCGGTAAGAATGGAGCAGGAAAGTCAAGCTTAATTCAAGCCTTGACATCTCCTGTAAACTCTAAAATGGTTCCTTTAAAACCCATTAAGAATGGAGAGGAGAATGCTTCAATAGAACTTACTTTGTCAGGTAATATGGGTGGAGAAGATCAAACCTATAATGTTGATATGCATTTTACTCCAAGAGATAAAAAAGGGCGTATCACTGTTACTGATGAAAACGGTTCCAAAATATCAGATACTAAATCAATGGTAAATTCTATCGTTGGAAATATTGGTTTTGACATATTAGAATTTATTGACCTTGGACTTACTAAAGATGGTAAGGTTTCTAAGCCAGGAGTAAAAGAGCAGATTGATACTCTTAAAAGTTTCCTTCCTACAGAATCAAGAAAACGTCTTTTCGAGCTTGACCATGAGAAATCAACTATTTATGAAGAAAGAGCTGAAATAAATAGAGATATTAAATCCAATACAGCAAAATTAAAAGATGCTGAAATGGACCCTCAAGAGATTGAAAAATACTCTGAAAAGAAAGATGATTCTGACATTAAGGCTAAAATGTCTTCTATTGGTGAGGAGGTTTCTAAATATGATAGAATAGCCAATGGATTAAAAGATAAAGAGTTTCAAGCAGGTACTCTTGCTTCTACCGTAGAAGCTTTAGCTAAAGAGCTTGCCGACAAAACAAAAGAGCTTGAACTTCTTAATGAAGACATTCAAAAAGGAAGAGATTGGATTAAAGGCAAAGAAAGACCTTCAATGGAGAATCTTTCTGCTGAGCTTGAAGAGATAAGTGCTCACAATAAGAAAGTTGATGAAGTTAACTCTCTTAAGGAGTTCAGTAAGAACGCAAGAGAACTTCAGGCTTCTGCTGACGCACTTACAGAGAGATACAATGCTATTGATGGAGAAAAAGCTAACATCTTTAAAGAAACTCCATTACCTGTTAAAGGATTAGAGTTTTCTGAAGATGAGATTCTTTATAACGGACTTCCTTTTAATGCAAATCAACATCCATCATCTACCATTATTGGTATAGGTATTAAGATTGCAATGGCGATGAATCCTAATCTTAAAGTTCTTATTATTAAAGATGGTTCCCTACTTGACAAAAAGGTGCTTAAATTCATCCTGAAGATAGTAGAAAAAGAAGGTTATCAAGTGTTTATTGAGACTGTTGACCATGAAGGAGAAAAAGATTTAGAAGTTCAATTTATAGAAGAAGATTTACAATAGATGCAAAACATTTTATTCAAAGACAAGTACACGCTGCAACTTAATAAGTTCTGGTCAGATAAAGAAGTGGATATAGCTAACTGCATTGGCATGATAAGGGATGGAAACATAATCCTTGCTGATACCAGAGTTACTTCTCCAGCTTCTTTAAAGGACTTCCTTATTTTGTGCTTCCCTACCCTGATGTTCTCAGAAAGTAATAAGTTTTTTAAAGAGCGATTATTTGCTCAATTAAACTCTGTTTACAAAGAGATATTTCAAGACTTTATAGGAAACTACTATTCTAAGGCAAAATACGATAGAGAGCTTTTTAAACATCAAAAACAAGCTTTGTCATTAATGATTCATAGACAGTATAACCTACTAAGCTTTGAGCAGGGTCTTGGGAAGACAGTAACGAGTGCTACCCTTTCAAAAATACTATCGGTACCAAGAACAATTATTATTTGCCCTGCAGGTATTAAATGGAATTGGTATCACGATATGACTGATGACTGGGGTTATGATAAAATGCTATGGACTATTCTTGATTCAAAAAAGAGTAAGTCTGTATATGCTTTCAATGAAAGATTTATAGTTGTGAACTATGAGATGATAAACAAACATTTTGACCACTTAACAAAGTACAACACAGGGCACATAATAATAGATGAATGCCAGAAGATAAAAAATCAGAAGACGAGTATTTTTAAAGCTGTGAATAAGCTTGTTAAGTTTTTCCCAAAAGCAAGAGTAACACTCTTGTCTGGAACCCCAATCACTAATAGAGTGAACGATGTTTTTTCATATTTTAAGTTATGTAACCATCCTTTAGGTCACAACTATTCTTCTTTCATAAAGCAATATACTATCACTTCATCAGGTAGGGGTGGTGAGAAAGTAGTTGGAGCGAAAAACACTGATGAATTAAGATTGAAGATATCTAACTTCATGATTCGTAAAAAAGCTGAAGAGTGTCTTGATTTGCCAGACCTTATAATTAAGAAATATCACTTCGATATGGGTGATATTAAAGGAGAGTACGAGGAGCACATGAGGGAGCTTTATGAAAGTAAAAAGGAGCTTGATGCTGCTTCCAATCAGCAAGAACGCTCTGCTACTCAGATGAAGATTAAAGGTAACATTCATACTTTAAATAGGCTATTGGCCACAAGTAAGATTCATAACGTAATTCCTTTGATAGATAACCTTATTGAAAACGGAAGAGATGTTATAGTATTCTCAGGATATAGAGCCCCTATACTTCAGCTTGAAGAACACTATGGAAATTCATGTGTTAAGGTTATAGGGGGGATGGATGCTCATGAGAAGGATAAAGCTATTCAACGTTTTACAAAAAATCCTAACTGTAATATATTTTTAGGGAACTTTAAGGCTGCAGGAGTTGGAATTAACCTTGTGAATGCAAGAGATGTTATATTTCTTAATTTTCCTTTTACTCCAGATGATTTAGAGCAGCCTTACAAAAGAGCTCACAGGATTGGCCAGAAAGAAAATGTTAATGTTTATTACACTATTGTAAAAGATAGTATTGATGAACATATCTTCAATATGATTGTTGATAAGACTAAAGACATAAATAGCATTCTTGATGAAGGTAAAGATGGCGTGGTCCACTATAATCAAATTCCTAACGAGCTTTTTAATAAGTTAGTCGAGGATTATGAAAGAATTAATAATATAAGCAAACCAGGAGGCTTTGTCTCTATAAAATAAACAACCATGAAAAAACCTATAGAAACAGTTAATACTAAACAAATTAGATTATTAGGCTTTAAATGCACCAAATCAGATGCAATTTTTGAATATTTTTACTTAAAAATGACGCATCCATATTACGGTGAAACAGATGTTCGGATTGTATTTGATCACTCTTGCTTATTAATTAGTATTTATACCGGTATTGATTTTATAACAGGAAGTAATGTAGTTTTTTGTGGTAAATTAAAAAACAAAGATGAATTAATTTCTCAATTAGAAAGATGTGAATTAAATTTTATTAAATAAATAACTATGAATTATTATTTAGACACAGAGTTTTTAGAAGGAACTCAAAAGAAAACTTTCTTAGGAATTAATGTAGGAGAAACTAAACCTACTATTGATTTAATATCCATTGGTATAGTTGCTGAAGATGGTAGAGAGTATTACGCTATATCTAAAGACTTTAATTTAAAAGAAGCTTGGAATAGATGGCAGCAAAGAACAGGAGAGGGCGATAGAAATATTATTGAGCCTCGTTATTATTGGATTAGAGAGAATGTATTGAAGCCTATATTCTATGAACTTCAGGATAAATCTAATTTATCAGTAAGGAAGGAAGTAGCCAGAATGGGTTATTCAAGTAGAAAGATAGTTAATAAAAAATTTACATTAAGTAATCTAAGGTGGCTTATTAAAAATTATGGTAAATCTAATGATCAAATATCTGAAGATATAAAAGACTTTTGTAAGTCAGGAGTTATAGGTATAGATAAGAATGCTCCAAATTACATTTGGGATGGATGGCAGATTATTACCAGAACAAACCCTAAATTCTATGCTTATTATGCTGATTATGATTGGGTAGCTTTCTGTTGGTTGTTTGGGAAGATGATGAATTTACCAAATGGATTCCCTATGTATTGCCGAGATTTGAAGCAGGAGTTTGATAATATTCCAGAGCTTGTTAATAAATGGAATTTAGCTGTTGGAGCTAACAAAGAAAAGTATTGTGATTTAAAAATGTTGAAATCAGATCCTACATACCCAAAACAAGAAAACGAACACAATGCTTTAGATGATGCTCGTTGGAATAAAAAATTACATGAATTTATAAAAAACATATAACATGGATAAAAGAAAAAAAGTAAACATAAATGTAAATCATCCTGATTTTCAGTGTGACGTTACGATGCCAGAAGGAAAGGCTCTAAAATTCCTAGAGAGTATCAAGAAGTCTTTAAAAGAAAACATTAAAGTAGTAACTAAAACAATTTAAAAAGATGAGACAAACAGGTAAGACAACACGAGCGGTAAATTTCTTTGTTGAACAATTAATTCAATATAAAATTTGCATTATTACAGATGAGCCAGACACTCCAAGGCCTATGATTGAGGAGTTGTATGGTAGAGTTGTTCGTAGGTTAATTTCTGAACATGGATTTAATAATGAAACACACTTTGTTCATTATGAATTTTTAGCAGACCTAAGAGGAATTAAAGCTGCTGCAATATTAACAATGCATAAAAAATAACACCAAAAGATGAAAATAAAGGTAAATAAAGACAGTCTTCTAAAATGTTTAGAGGTAGTAGTTAAAGCTATTCCATCAAAGGCTTTTATGCCTATGGAGCATAATTTCTTTTTATATATTAAAGATAGTAAATGCTATGCTTACGCAAGAAGTGGTAAAATTCAAATAAAAGGGTTATTTCCTGTCGAATCAAAAGAAGACATTCAAATATGTGTTCCTGGTAATATTCTAATGAACACCGTAAGGCTTCTTAGGGATGAGGAACTTGTATTTAATTATAATCCTGAAAAGTTTATTTTAAACCTCGTTGCTGGAAAGAAAAAGTACAAAATAACAGGTGTTAACCCATCTGAATTTAACCCTTCAAAAGTTATTGATGATAACCCTATAAGTATTAAGGCATTAGCTTCATCTATATTAGGGCCAATAAGCACTGTTTCAAAAATAGTTAAATGGGATGATATGCGTAATGAACTTTCAGGGGTGACTTTACTATCTAACGAAGGAAGTATTGATATCTCTGGTACTCACGAAGCTTTCTATTTTCACATTTCTAAAACAGGAATTGAGACTGACAAGGAATTTGGTATTGTTTTACCTAAAGACTTATCAATAGCTTTAAGCCAGACAAAAGGTGCTGGAGATGCAAATATAATTATAGGAGAAAAAAGCATATCTGTTTCTGTTGATGGATTTGAATTTTATTCTGTTCTAATAGACATTAGAAAGGTGATGAATTTAGAGAAGTTCTTTGAGCTTGACGAGGAGAAATTCTTGTTAATCGATAAGGATGAAATTTTAATGGCCGTAAGGAGGTTGACAAATTATTGTGAAGCTGGTTCAGGAATGATTGTTTCCTTAGAGGGAAATGAATTAAAACTGTTTTCAGAAAATCAAGGTTTTGGTGTTGATGCTGAAGAGGTTATTGATGTTACAAACAAGAATACTGAAAATATTAAGCTTGGTATAGATGTTAGGTATCTATTATCTATACTTAACAATGTTTCAGGTAGCACAATAAAATTATATATGTCACACCCAAAAAGGCCAATCTACATAAGAGATGCTGATAATTTAAATGAGAAATGGGGATGTGCTTTGATGGCGTTGGTTGATAAAAAAGATTAATATATGGAGAACACATTTGTAAGTATTTTTGATAGTGTATGGAAAAAGTCTTCAGCTTCAGAGATTAGTGTTCTTGATATTATATGGAAGATATCAAATGGAGAATGGAAGGATAAGATTGAAGCCTACAGGTTAGAGACTGACAAGAAGAAGAAAGAGTTTCTTAAAAAGTCTTTGCCAGGTGTTGTTTTTGCAGGGCAGATAACATCTTCAAGCAGGTTAGATTCTCATGTCAAGAATTATACCGGAATTGTAGTCGCTGATATAGATAAGATTCCAAAAGGAAAGCTAAAAACATACAAAAAGAGTCTTATGAAGGATTCTCGTGTGTTAGCTTTCTTCGAATCTCCATCTATGGGTCTTAAGGTTTTATTTAAGGTTGATTCAGGTATTAAAGAGCATAAGAGGTTTGCTTTTAAGCAGGTTGAAAGATATTGTCTTTACCATCATGATATAGTTATAGATCCTTCAGGAAAAAACCCGGCTCGATTATGTTTTGTCAGCTATGACCCAGACATGTATTTTAATGAGTTTTGTGATGATTTTGAGGTTGACTTAACACTTGATATAGAAGAAGAAGAAAGAAGAGCTAAGCTTGCTCAAATGAACTACAGTAAGCCAAGCCCTGAGAATATTTGTTATGATTCTGATTTTGTTTTTGAGATATGCATGAAGTTTGTTAAAAATAGTTCTGTAGGGTCTTATCATAAAGGAAATAGGAATAATTATGTTTTTGGCCTTGCCTGCTGTTTAAATAGAGCCTCTATGCAAGCTGATCAGGCTATCCAGATGATAGCTACAAGATATCAAAGCTTAACTATTGAAGAGATAATAACAACAGTAATGAGTGCGTACAAGCATAATAGCAATGAATTTGGTACATACCCAATATATAGAGACTTTGGTAGTAAACAAGATAAATTATTTTAATTATGAATGACGATTTTGAAAACTTAGATAGAAACAGCAGAATTGGAGCAGTTATAGTATTTATACTTGGCGTGCTTGTAGTACTAACATTAATAACAATTTTTAAATGATATGATATACATAGGAATAGACCCAGGAGCAAAGGGAGCAATAGCTTACATTAATACCGAAACAGGTAATTCAGGAAGAATAAAAACGCCATTAATAGGTGATGAAGTAGATATTAGTACTTTTTGTGAATACATAAAAAAGTTAACAAGAAATGGTAATCATCATGTTATAGTTGAAGATGTTCACTCTATATTTGGGGCTTCAGCAAAATCAAACTTTTCATTCGGAAAAAATGTTGGTGGTATTGAATGGCTTCTTGTTTCTCTTGATTGCAGATACACAAAAGTAGCACCTAAAACATGGCAATCTGAAATGTGGCAAGGAGTTAAGATTGTTCAGATAAATACAGGTAAAAAAACCCCCAAAGGAAACATCAAATACAAGAATGATACTAAAGCTACATCTTTACTTGCTGCGAAGAGATTATTTCCTAAAGAAGACTTTTTAGCTACACCAAGAAGTAGTGTCCCTCATGATGGAATTGTAGACGCTTTACTTCTTGCTGAATACGGAAAGAGAAAGTTTTAGATTTTTTTATCCTAAAAAGTTTTGTATTCAAGATAAATTATATACATTTGCTTAAAACTAAAAAGAAATAACAATGTTTATAGTTGTAGATAAAATAATAACTCAATATGAGAAGGACGCAAGCGGTAATACCATAAAGAATCCTATTGATCAAAAACCAATCGCTACTGGATTGAAGGTTGTGAAGGAAACTATTCGAGTTGACGAGATTAAAGCTGTTCGATCATGGAATAAAACATCTTTTCAAGATAAATACATAAAAACGGATATTGTCTCTGTTTATATGCTTGATATAGATAGAAACAAAGACACATCTTCTAAAAAGAGGGCTGCTGAAATTCATGTTGCAGAAAGTCTTGAGTCTTTCAATAAAAGAATTGGAGCTCTATAATGCTTTCTCCTAAAAGAAATCCATATAGAGGCTTTAGGAGGAATAAAACTGTTCAGGAGCTTGAACGTATATCAGAGGCTTATTATTATGACATTATAATATCCTCTGCAGAATTAAAAAAATTAATACTTAGAAGAATAAAGGAGCTTGATGTTGATTTAAAGCTTGTTCTTGAAGAGGCTGGTGTTACACACCATGCTTTTAACACAAAGTATTTAAGAGAGAAGGATCCGGTTAGCACACCAAAACTTAGGCAGTCTCACATAATGAGCATTCTTGATGTTTTGGGAATCGACACTCAGATTCTTTTTGTTGTTAAAAATAAAGATGATGTGCCAACGAGCCATTTAAAATATAAAGATAAATACAATGAGTCATAACTATTCAAAAATAAGAGAGCTTGTAAGTAAGCATCCTGAAGATGAGAAGGTGGTCTTAAATGACTTAATAGCTAACCTTATTAAGGTGCAAGTTCCATTAGGTAAGCTTGAGGTTCACAACTATAAAGACTCTATAAAAGAGGCTAACACCCTTCTTATAGAACAAGAAAAGCTTGTAGCAGCATTAAAGCATAGACTTAGGAATGAAGTTAGGCCTGAGGTTATTGCTTATCATAAAACAAAACCAAAAGTTAAAAGGAAAATGCATCCTAATAGCTTAAAAAATATTAAAAATAAAAACAATTAATTATTAACTAAAATCAGAAGAATCATGGCATTTGAAAGTGTAAAACAAAATGACCCAACTTGGGAGCCAAAACAAACAGGAAGCAAGAAAGAAAACAACTTAGTTGCTTTACAACCAACAGATAAATCGTATATCGATGGTTATTATTTAGGGTCTCAAACAGGTCAAGGACCAGAAAACAACTCTACAGTTCATAAAATTAAAATGGTAGGTGTTGGAGACAAGAGCCATATCATTGGTGACATGGAAGAAAACCAAGAGGTTTCTATATGGGGAACAAACGTTCTTAATGACAACATATCTAAAGCTGCTCCAGGGCAATTAGTCAGAATAGTTTGGGAAGGTAAAAAGAATACCAAAACAGGAGGTCGTTCGTATCATACATGGGATGTTCTTATTGATAGAACAGCAGAACCTTTATCTATGGGTATGCCTGTAGGGAATACTACAGCTCCAGCTCCAGCTCAACCTCAAAGTATGGTAGCAGCACCTGCTCAAGACAATAAAGACGAGGACGATGAGATGCCTTTCTAATCAATAAATTATAATTAAAGGAGATGCAGTGTTATTGTATCTCCTTTTTTTTAACCAAAAATTTTTTTAAAATGAAAACATTAAATTTAAAAACACAAATCTCAAACAAGAAAGACCTTCATGAGCTTGTTAGGGTTGTTTTAAAAGCATCAAGAGTTGTTGATGTTAAAACTATGAAGGATAAGCATAAAATGGTAACACATGTAACCACAGGTGCTTTAAATAATCTTTGTAAGGAACTTAAGCTTCCAATTACTTTTGACTATTCTAAAACGAATCCAGAGGTTGTTATTCAGGTAGTAGTTCCTAATGATTTTACTTCTGAGGAGGAAAGTGAAGAGGTGGTTAAAGAAGAAAAAGCTCCTGAAGTAAAAACAACAGGAGCTAAAGGGGATAACAATAGTGAGGATAGCGATGATCCTTTCTAATCCATGTCTGAATCAGATTTAACACCAAGCGGAGACATTGATACTCCGCTTTTTTTTGTTTTATTAAACATATACATTTCCTTCATTTTAGCTAAAGCTCCATCGATACCTTCTTCACCATCAGGAAAAACAACTTGCCTGTCATGATAGTTTGGACCATCATAAGCACCTTTATTTTCAGATTCTTTTACTTCTGTGTATTCCAATACAAAACCATTGTCTGCAGGCTCTAATCTAATATGATTGTATGATTTAATTTCTGACATAATTTTTATTTTTTTAGTGAGATATTATATTTTGAGATCTTCTTACTCTATGAGTTACAACTGAGTCTATTAAATCAGGAAGTCTTTTCATTTGAATATAGGTCCATGCTATTTCATCAGGGACCCTTTGAGATTGTCTTAGGTCCATTTTAACCCTTAACTCACCTCTTAACTGAATAGAATCTTTTGCTGTTATTTGTATCACTTTCTCAGTAGTCTCCTTAGCAAAGGCTTTAACCTCTTTACTTTCCATAACTACAGGAAGTATTTTAGATAGGTATTCTTCACTATTAAGTCTTTTTGTTAGCAGACTATCGAATTTAGCTTCTGACTTCTTGTTTGCTTCCAATTCTAATCCAGCCTTAAATGTATCATAACCCCAAGCAGAAAATGAAACTATTAATCCTGTAATTAAAGTTGCGATTATCTTTCCAAGATTATCTTTTACTGTAGATGATATTGTTGATGAGAAACTCAAGATTCTTTTTTTATAGAACTTTGTATTCCTTTTTTTGCTAATGCAGTAACAAGAGTATTTACATTGTTTGATAAATCTGTAACGCTCTTAGACATAACCCTAAGCTCTAATTGTGTTAACTCTTCAATTCTTTTAGTATCATTAATTTGTTGTTGCTCCACAAGCTCTATACGACCTTTATTTTTACCTATTTCGCTTGTATTTGATTTTACATCAGAAACTAATCTTGATAGAAAAAAACCTATAATTATCAATAGCAGACTGATTGTACCGCCTGCTATTGATAAAATTAATGCTACTGTTTGATCTTCCATAATTTTATTCGAGTGTTGATATGTAAGTATTAAATTCGATAATATCCTCATGCATCATTTGCCATCTTGTTTTTTCATTACAAGATTTTAATGTTTCAAACTCTTTATCTTCAAGCTCAACTATACTACAAACCTCTGCATCTTTAAACTTATTAATTACATTAACCCTCTCAGCCATTTGAGTAGGTAATAAACCCTCTTGTGGCATATAGTTTAAGTTAATCATACATAAGTCAGCATAATTCATGTTTCTAACTGAGTTTTTCTCTTTACCAGGTCCGGTAATTTCAATCTGTTTAATTTCAATCTTTTTCATTTTTTTCGTCTTTTTCTATTGAGTTAATACTATGGTTATTATCTAACCTATTTAATATAGAATCTAAAGCGATTCCTAAAGGTGCTAAGGTACGATTTATTTTGTTTTTTCCAAGGACTGAACTAATAGTTTCATCAGGATTTCCGAATAAATTTTCTGAATGACTCGTAATCAATAAGATATTAAATAGTCTTGCCATAGAAACATTTCCAAATTGATCTAATGATATTGCCATTTTAATAAAGTAGTTCTTAATATAATCTATATCTAACAAAATAGCAGATTTAAT